>Ga0207667_10000645_pt1 | contig 45224 bp, 38 predicted proteins | sample KBSCornC52_FD_184301 | JGI IMG/M metagenome (GOLD analysis project Ga0207667, IMG submission 184301) | Corn rhizosphere microbial communities from Kellogg Biological Station, Michigan, USA - KBS Corn C5-2 (SPAdes) (version 2) | ecosystem: Host-associated > Plants > Roots > Rhizosphere > Soil ... | reverse complement strand
ACCCTGACCTGCGCCTGTGACAATGGCCACCTTGTCTAAGAGTATGTTCAAGATGTCCACCTCTGTTTCGACGGTGACTCACTTTGCAAGGCGCTGGGCGCTTTCCGACGGCGGAAAACCGGACAGCAGATTCATATTCATGTATTCGATGTTGTGACAAATCTTGCCGTCGCGGAACTCGACGATGTTGATATAGCGCTGCAGATAGGGTTGGCCGCTGTGGCGGAACACAGCATCTGCCTCCGCTTCATAAATGATCTTGTCGGGATCAGTGCAATCGTGAAACGCGATGTACTTCAAACGATAGTGTTTGAAGTTGTGCGGCACGCTTTGCACAGCCTTGACCTGATTGTCGAGACCCTGCGACTTCACGTTGAGATGCGGCAGTTCCATCACTACGTCGTCGGTGTAGTACTTCTCGATCTCGGTGCGCTCGCCCGCAACGATTTCGAACAGATGATCGGACTTGTAGCGCAGCAACGCCTTGTGATGTTCGCGCCGTTCGTAATCACCCATACCGTCTCCCACTCATGGCCGAGTCGACTTGCCCGATGCTCAATCCTTGAGCGTCATTGCACGACGACGCGCGCTCTTCCTAGATTTTGTACTTGGCAGAATTTCGCTTGCGCATCGCCCGAGCGGTGCGTGGTCACGCGAATCGACGGAAACCACGTTCCCCCTGTTGCGTAGCGTTGGATTCGTTTTAGCCTTACGCGTGTCGCGCCAGCCTTGAGAGGCTCATCCCACGCTGTCCAAACGCCACGACCTTCCGGATCGATCTCGACGCGTGTAATGGTGCCCGTGCCCGCAGGCGCTTCAGCGGTGATCGCGAGTTCCACTGTTTCACCTGCACTCACATCAGCGCGCAGAGCGCCGTTCACGCGCAATGAAACAACAGGCTGCAGTCCGCCTCGCGAAGCGTCTTGTGGTAACTCGATGGCGTTCGAGGCTGTGCGTTGATAATTGGATCGCGTCGGTTCGATGCCGTGTTCGACCCAAGCAATCACATCGCGAACTGCTTGATGCAGACACGCTTCATAGTCGATCAAGCGCGACGTCGGTGTGGGTGCATCCGTGGTTGGATAGAAGTGCGCGGGAATGTGCGCTGCGTGGTCGAGGAAGTTGATGGAGAGTTGCTCGCGCACGGCCTCAGCGCCCATCTTCTGCGCGCAGTAGTCGGCATAGTTCGCTGCGTGACTAGGCCAGTTCGCGGCATCCATACAGTGCTGCAGCAGAATCATCTTGCCCTTGAATTCGTATTTGTATGGCATGACGACGTCGACTTGATCCCAATCTTCCAGCCGCCGCGGTTCATAGATGGGCTTGCCATCCACCACGAGCTGCCGCCATTCGAAGTGTTGCGCGCCCATACGATCCGCCTCGAGATTGGCTTGCGTGCGGAAGTAGTAGCCGAAGGCGAGCAAATCACGGTTGTCGAGCGTGAGCTCATCGCCCACGGCGACGCCGGTGAACAAGCGATCGCCCAACGCGCCGGCAGCGCCGCCGAAGACGAGATCGCCGTCGACGGAGGAACAATAGAGAGACACGCCTTTGAGTTGACCCGTAGTGAAGCTTAATTGGCAGCCTTGCAGTCGCTGCGGATCGGTGTTGTCGATGCTTTTTAGCCGCAGCGCGACGACCGTATCGTCGGCCCGTGACATCGCCATGATGGCACTCATGCTGCGTAACTTACCCGTCATGACCTGAGCGCGAAGTTCGCCAGCAGTCACCATCTCGGTCACGCTGGCGCGCGTTTGCACTCGATAGCGCTGTAGCATTTCGGGCAGGTCATGACCGACGTAGCCCGTCTTGTTCCAAAAGTCGGTCAAATAACCGGGATCGAATTCGCGCAGCGTGCCGACTTGGCTCGTGAAAATGCTGCGAGCTTCGAAGGGCATGGCGAGCAGGAACTCGGCGCCGCGACCCCAGCCTGCGCGATAGAGTGCCGCGAGTGCTTCGCGCTGCTCTACGCGCAATGTCTTCCATGGATCACCGCTGCCTCCGACTTCACACGCGTCGATGACAGCGGGGAGTTGATCTGCGAGTAGTGTTGCTGCATGCATCGTGAGTCCATAAAACGGGCCCGGAAAACAGATGGCCCCCGGAACGGCGCCTTGCCACACATCAGGCGCGTACTCCATGCACAAGATGGAACGGCCGCCGCCGCCGCTGATGCCGTAGACGTAACCCCAGTCGGGTGCTGCTCCGTACATTTGCGCCGCAAGTTGTTTGGAATAGCGCGCCGATTCGGCGCTCGCACGAAAAGCAAGGGTGTCGCGGTCGTAACCGTGAAAGTCGCCGCTGCTATGACCGTGATTGGTTTCGACGAGATAGCTGCCGTTCGTAAACGCAAACTCGATGGATCGGAACCCGAAGGGCAGCGTGGCCGTGTTCTCGTTGCCGCCGGCGCCGCCTTCGAGAAGATGTAAGAAGCGGCGTTCGTAGAGGTTGGGTTCGGGAAAATAAAACGAAAATAACGTCTTCGTTCCTTCGAACCCGCCGTGCACGTACCGGTGACGTACCGGCTGGTCGCGCCATTCGTCCACATCGATGAAGGGCGCGCCAAAATTCCCAAACTTGCCCATGGGGGTATCCCTCGTTGTATGTGCTCGGTATCAGGCTTTGTCCGGCAACGTGACGATGGCTTGCATGGGGCACGCACGTTCGGCGCGCAACATGAGCGGCTCTTGTTCCGGCGCGATCTTTTGCGTCTTCAAATACGCTTTGCCGTCCGAGCCGATCGCAAATACCTCAGGTGCTACCGCAACGCATCGAGCATGGCCGTCACAAGTTGCTGGATTGATCCAAACGCGCATCGATTCCCCTTGCGCGCGAAGCGCGCCGCAAAAATCTAAATCGTGTAAAGAATAAAATTTAAATTACACGGAATTTGAAAGTGGCGCAAGAAATCCTCCTCATGTCGCGATGAGCTGAGTGAATTCATGACGATACGTCGAATGGGCGGCTGGCGACGGCATCTCGAAAATGCGTCCGCTCCACGTACACGGATTGACGCGCGAGTTGTATTCAGTATAAAAAATTGATCCTGACGTACGGAGATTGACGAAAGCACTGGACTCGCATTGCGATGGAACGTTGCTCGTGCGCGGTTTTCACGAACGACCGCGCGTAACAAGACGACGAAGAGGCGGTTGATTCACAACGTAACTTGGTAAGGGGGATTCTGTGACTGACGAACAATCTGTTCGCGTAACACGGCGCGAAGTCATTTCCGGTGCGGCTGCCAGTGGTCTCGTGCTCGGGGTGGGACTTGCGCAACCGTTGTTTGCCGAAACAGCGGACAAGCGCTTACCTGCCCCGGACTACGTTTCTGACGATAAATTCTTCGGCAAGGCATTCATCGACATCGACGAATGGCGCGACAAGCCAGTGCGCTTTCGTTACGTGCATGGCGGATTCGAAGGCACCGATGCACGCTTCTCGTTTTACCTTCCTGAGAAAGCGCAATACAAGCAGCGCTTCTTTCACACGCTGCAAGGCGGCACGGGCGGCAGCGAAAACACAGTGCTCGATGCCATTAATGCATACAACCAATTCGGCGTCGTCGCACCGCAGGCGTTGCTGGCGGCCTTCGATTGCGGCGGCTACCTCATCGAATCCAACCAAGGACATTTCGGAGATGATCTCGCCGGTGTGAAGAATGACCACACCATCTTGTGTTATCGCACGAGCGTGCAAACGGCGAAGTTTGCAAAACAAGTGGCGCAGCAGATGTACGGAGCAGCGCCACAGCATGGTTATCTGTACGGCGGCAGTGGTGGAGCGGTTCGCACGATCAATTGCCTCGAGAGCGTCAAAGGCATTTGGGATGCCGGCGTGCCGTTCGTGTGTCCGCACGAGTCATCGGGTACATTTTTCTCCATTCAAGCGAATGCCGTGCGTCTTCTCGGCCGCGACAAGTTGGCGATGTACAACGATGCGGTGGAAGTGGGCGGCAGCGGCAATCCCTTCCAAGGACTCGACAACGAACAGGCCGACGCACTCAAGATATTGTACAAAACCGGCCATTCGCGCCGCATCGGTCTCGATAATCCCGTGGAGCAAGTGCTGGTCTGGTCGTATGCCGCGTGGGACGCGGAAACCGCCGATCCAACGTACTGGGACGATTTCTGGACCAAGCCCGGCTATCTCGGTCACGACTCGCCCAGGGTCTTCGAGAAGGACCGCGTGCAATTCAAATCCCGCGTGAAACGTCTGCTCACGCTCAATGATCTGAAAGATCTGAAGTTGGATCCGAATTTCGTCGATGAACTCGGCATGGGACCGCAAGCAGCATTTCGGGCTGCACGTGCGAACCCGCGAGGTCCAAACGCTCCAATCGCCTTGGTTCTCGAAGACCGGTCCGACAAACAGTCTCGGCTGGGTTGCTCGAGCGTGATCTTCAGCGGCGCTGCACAGGGTCGAGAGCGTTTCGTCTTCGCCGTACTCGGCGATGTTCTACTCCTCGGAGGCAACGGTAAGGAATTGTTGGAAGGCGTCAAAGTCGGCGACGAAATCACCATCGACAATCGCAAGTATCTGTCCTTCTGCTACCAGTGGCAGCACCAAGTCGAACCCAAGTTCCGCGAATGGGCGCACAGCGTCGTGGATGGGCGGGCTATCTATCCGCAGCGCCCCAAGATGAAGCGCATCACGGCGATGTATCCGCACTCTTATGACGTGGGTACGCGCAAGATCATGATCGTCGAGAACCTCATGGATCGAGGTACGTGGCCGTCGAGTGCCGCGTCCATACAAGAGCAATACAAGAAGGTACGAGGCGAGCAGTGGTTGCGCGACAACTTCCGCATCTATTACAACGACCATGCGTGGCACGGCACCGTGACTGCGGATGTTCCAGGTATACCGGCGCCCGTGCTCACGACGAAGCTGATCGATTATCAAGGCATTCTGCATCGCGCATTGCGAGACATGGTCGCATGGGTGGAGCAAGGCAAGGCGCCTCCGCCGAGCACTCATTACGAATACACCATGGATTGCGATATTCAGGTGCCCGCGACGGCTGAAAAGAGACTGGGATTGCAGCCTGTGGCCACGCTGGCCGGCAATGGCAAGGAGAATCGCGTCGAAGTGAAAGCAGGCCAGCCTGTGCAGTTCGTCACGCGTGCGGAAGTGCCGCCCAACATGGGAATGTTTGTGAAGGCGGAAATAGATTTCGATGGTACCGGCGCGTATCCATACAAACACACCGGGTTGGATGGCAAGTCGAGCAAGCTCGAATTCCAAACGAGTCATACCTACGACAAGCCGGGCACGTACTACGCGTGTGCGCGTGTGGCGAGCCAACCGGAAGGAGACACGAAATCACCGCTCTATAACGCGATCAACTTGGCGCGTATTCGCGTGGTTGTGACCTGAGTGACGATTCAAACGCAGCGTGCGAACGCCCACACCTGTAGGTTGGCGTTCGCCAGTTCTTCGTCATTGCAGTACTTGCGTCGACGCCGGTAGCCAGCTACCGGCGTCCACGTGAGCGATTCCATGCGCGCACCGTAGCTCGATGCAAGACGTTTCATGAACTCGACCGCGAATTGCGGTGTCAGCGACTCCACCAAGATCAAGGAACCTTGCGGTCTGAGTACGCGTGCCACCTCGCGCAGCATGTCGAGCTTCATGTTCCAAACGTGCTCGGCCGCTTGACGCATGCGCGTGCGCAATGCTTCTAATCGCGCCCATTCGCGCCGCTCGAGTAATCCTTTGACCAGTGCGGCGTACTCTTCTCCGTTCGTGCAGCCTGTGAGTTGTTGCGGTGTGAAGCCGAGCCCGGCATCGCCGAAAACGTTTCTTGCGAGCACACAATCCACCGTTGCCGAGCGCAGTGCTAACTTGCGTGCGTCGCTGCGCATCCGGCAGTGCTCGGCCGATGCTCGCTCCACTACGGATGCGATGTCGCAGGCAACGAAGAAATCCCCCGGATGGAGGGAACGGGGCGGCTGCGGCTTGTCGCCGCAGCCAACTTCGAGAATGACGCGTCCTTGGTCGAGTGCTTCTTCCGGTTCATTCATGCATCGAAACGCGCCTGCATCGGGACGCAATATCAAGCCGCGGCGGATGCGGTCAGCTTAGGTCCGACACGATCTGCGATGGGTTGCAGTTTCTTGACGTCGAAGCCATACAGTTTGGCGGCGTTCAATCCCAAGAATTTGCGCGCGTCTTCGATCGATGTGCCGGTGTCCGCCATGAGTTTCTTGATCTCCTGCACCGAGTACGGCCAAGTGGATTCGGCGTGTGGGAAATCGGAAGACCACACGACGTTGTCGATGCCGACGGTACGCAATGCTTTCCAATCCAAGGCGGAGTTGTGACCTTGGACGTATACATTGGTCTTGAAGTAGTCGCTCGGTTTGCGCGGAAATTCCTTGAACTTCTTGACCGTATTCGGGTTCATATTGCGCAACGAAATCGACGTGCGCTGATCGGTCGAATTGTAAATTTCGTCCAGAGTCTGCAGCACCTCCGTCGCCCAGTACAGTCCGCCCGATTCCGCCACGACGATTTTCAATTTCGGATGACGCTCGAACACGCCGCCCGAGAGGAAGTGCATGAGCGGTCCGCCCTTGTTCAAGTTGAGGTAGTTGATCCAGATCTGATTGAAGACCGCCGCGCCGGGGCCCGCGACCCAACCGGCTTGGTTGCCGCCGGGGCTAAAGGCGCCGTGCATGTTGAACGGTAAGTTGAACTCTTCGAGTGTCTTGAAGAAGGGTTCGTAGTAAGACTCGGAGAATGCCGGCAGCCCGGGCGGACGGCCGCCGGCGATGTACGCGCCACCGCGCATCCCGTTCTCTCCGGCGAAACGCGCTTCCTCGCACGCTCTCTCGATGTTGGAGAGATCGACCATGAATGTCGCCGCGTAGCGATCGGGATGGCTCTTGGCAAATTCCGCGGCAAAGCGGTTGTAAGCGCGGATGCCCGCCCAGAGCAGTTCCGGACCGACGCTGCTCAGCAGAAAGCCGACTTGCGGGAAGAGCACTTGGCCGACGGTGCCGTCGACTTCCAGCATCTTCAAACGCAGGTCGGGATCGTCTTCGCCGAGCACGGACATGAATTCGTCCTCGTCGAATTTATCGTAGCCGAGCGAACGGATCACTTCGCGGCGGATTTTTTGATTCTCGGCGATGTACTCGCGTGAATACGGTACGGAGCCATCCCCGCGCCGATCTACCAGCATGTCGAGCATGCGGCCCGGCGCGGCAGCCATCATCGACATCGCATCGCCGCCCATTGCCTTGCCCTTGCCGCCGGCCGCTGCTTTCGCGAGGCGTTCAGCCTGGATCTTTTGGGCGAGTGCCGCCGTTTCCAGGAACTCCTGATAGGCGGGCCGATATTGCGGATCGAAGTAGGGCAAGAAATCCGTGTGATTGCTGCCCAGATGCGTATCGCCGGTGATGAGAACTAAGGCGTCTGTCATGTGCATTCCCCTGCAGTGCGTTGCGAATCTGTGTCTCTAAATCGTGTAATGAATGAAGATTAAGATACATTTATTAAAACGCGGGTGCAATACCGACCTGGCGGCATTCGAGTCGAAGGTACAGGTTGTGCGATGCGACAAGCGATTTGCATGGGCTGCATTGGGTATTTGGATGAGTCGTCCATTCGAGAAAACGCGTATCGCTGCGAGCGAACGGACGAAAGAAATCGTCCGCTTCCACTTGCATATGGATTGACGTACACGTTTGAATAAAATTAGTATAAAAAAATAAACATGCTATCTGACTGTTTTAAGGTCAGCGCTGGACGCCCGCACAGCAGCGCATAGCTGCGGGTGCGATGCGATGAACGGACGCTCTGCCAGTGTTGTACTCAACGCAAAAAAGGCCAATGGGGGATCGCAATGACTGACGAGCAATCCGTTCGCGTGACAAGGCGCGAGGTGATTTCAGGTGCCGCGGCCAGCGGCTTGATGCTTGGTGTAGGACTTGCTGGGCCGCTACTAGCCGATACGGCGGGCAAGCGACTACCCGCACCAGACTACGTCCCCGACGACAAATTCTTCGGTAAGGCATTCATCGACATCGACGAATGGCGCGACAAGCCCGTGCGCTTTCGCTACGTGCATGGCGGGTTCGAAGGCACCGATGCACGATTCTCGTTTTATTTTCCTGAGAAGGCACAGTACAAGCAGCGGTTTTTTCACACGCTGCAAGGCGGCACGGGCGGCAGCGAGAATACAGTGCTCGATGCGATCACTGCGTACAACCAATTCGGCGTCGTTGCGCCGCAAGCGTTGCTCGCCGCGTTCGATTGCGGCGGTTTCATCATCGAGTCCAACCAGGGACATTTCGGTGATGACCTCACGGGTGTAAAGAACGACAACACCATCTTGTGTTATCGCACGAGCGTGCAGACGGCGAAGTTTGCAAAGCTAGTGGCGCAGCAAATGTACGGAGCAGCGCCACAGCATGGTTATCTGTACGGCGGCAGCGGCGGTGCAGTCCGCACGATCAATTGCCTCGAAAGCACCAAGGGTATTTGGGATGCCGGTGTGCCGTTCGTGTGTCCGCATGAGTCGTCGGGCACGTTCTTCTCCATTCAAGCGAACGCAGTGCGTCTGCTCGGCCGTGACAAGCTCGCGAAGTACAACGATGCGGTGGAGGTAGGCGGCAGCGGCAATGCTTTCGAAGGTCTCGACAACGAACAGGCCGAAGCACTCAAGATATTGCACAAAACCGGACATCCGCGTCGGATCGGTCTCGACAATCCCATGGAGCAGGTTCTGGTCTGGTCCTATACCGCTTGGGATATCGATCGCGGCGATCCGTCGTTTTGGGAAGATTTCTGGACCAAGCCCGGCTATCTCGGCCACGACTCTCCCCGGACGTTCGAAAAGGATCGCGTGCAATTCAAATCGCGCGTGAAGCGCCTGCTCACGATCAGCGATTTGCAAGCGCTCAAGCCCGATCCGAACTTCGTCGACGAATTGGGCATGGGACCTACTTCGATATTTCTCGCAGCGCATTTGAATCCTCGCGGTCCAAACGCGCCCGTTGCGTTGGTGCTCGAAGATCGATTCGACAAACAGTCGCGATTGGGCTGTTCGAGTCTACTGTTCAGCGGCGCGGCACAAGGTCGCGAGCGCTTCGTCTTCGGCGTGCTCGGCGATGTTTTGGTCGTGGGAGGCAACGGCAAGGAATTGTTGGACGGTGTCAAAGTCGGCGATGAAATCTCCATCGACAACCGCAAATATCTCTCCTTCTGCTACCACTGGCAGCATCAAGTCGAGCCCAAGTTCCGCGAATGGGCACACAGCGTCGTGGATGGGCGGCCCATCTATCCGCAGCGCCCCAAGATGAATCGCATCACGGCGATGTATCCGCATTCCTACGACGTGGGTTTGCGCAAAATCATGATCGTCGAGAACCTGATGGACCGCGGCACGTGGCCGTCGAGTGCCGCGGCCATCCGCGAGCAATACAAGAAAGTGCGGGGCGAGCAATGGGTGCACGATAACTTCCGTATCTACTACAACGACCACGCTTGGCACGGCACCGTAACTTCGAATTTCCCCGGTGAACAGCCGCCGGTGTTGACGACGAAGTTGATCGACTATCAAGGCATTCTGCATCGCGCATTGCGAGACATGGTCGTATGGGTGGAGCAAAGCAAGATGCCGCCGCCCAGCAGTAACTACGAATACACGTGGGATTGCGACATCGTCGTGCCTGCAACGGCCGCGAAGAGATTGGGGTTGCAGCCTCTCGTCACGCTGGCCGGCAACGGCAAGGAAAACCGCGTAGAAGTGAAAGCGGGACAGCCCGTGCAGTTCACCACGCGTGCGGAAGTGCCGCCCAACATGGGCATGTTCGTCAAAGCGGAATTGGATTTCGACGGCACCGGTGCCTATCAATACAAACACACCGGCTTGGACGGCAAGGCCACCAAGATCGAATTCCAAACGAGCCATACCTATGACAAGCCGGGGACCTACTACGCGTGCGCGCGCGTGGCGAGCCAACCTGAAGGAGATACGAAGTCACCGCTATACAACGCAATCAATATGGGGCGCATTCGGGTAGTCGTGACCTGAGGTGCGCCACCGAGTTCGAAATCCGATCACATCAAAAACACGGCATTTTGCAAATGGGGGAATCATGAAAATTCAAACGACGGCCCTTGTCTTTGCGACGCTGACAAGCGGTTTGGTGATAAGCGATACGATTTACGCCGCGGGATTGGAACTAGAAGAGATCGTAGTGACCGCGCGCCGGCGCGAGGAAAACTTGCAACAAGTTCCGGTGGCGGTGACTGCATTTAGTCCGCAGCAATTAGTGGAGAAGGGCATCACGAGCAACCAAGCGTTGTTGTATCAGACACCGTCGTTGGTGACGACCAACTTTGCCGGCAGCGGTTTGATCGAGGCCGGATATACCATCCGTGGTCAAGGTCCTGGTTCTGGCGCGACCAACGTCGGCGGCGTGGTGGCGTACTTCGCCGAAGTGCCGACACATCTGACCTCGATACCTTATTACGACATGGCTTCGATTCAAGTATTGAATGGTCCACAGGGCACGCTCTTCGGACGCAACACGACGGGTGGCGCGGTATTGCTCATGCCGCAAACACCGATAGACAAGTTCGAGGGCTACGCGCGCATCCAGGGGGGCAACCTCAAGTACGGTGAAGTCGAAGGTGCAGTGAATGTGCCGCTCGTGAGCGACAAGGTGATGCTACGCCTGGCGGGTGATCTGTTGACTCGCGAGGGCTATGCGACCAATGCGTTCACCGGCACACAGCTCGATAACAAGCACGGCCAGTTTTACCGCGCATCATTGCGTTTGAAGCCGACGGAGTGGTTGGACAGCACGTTTATCTACGACGTCGTGCAAATCAATACACACGGCGGCGGCATGGTGCTCGCCTATGCCAAGCCAGGAAGCGGTGCGGATCTCACGTATGGTCCAGCCTTGGCGCCATTCTTCGGCGGAGTGACTTTGCAGAGCGCCTATGCCGGACAGGTACAGCGTGGAGTCGATTCGCCTGCGCTCGATACTCCCACACGCGAAATTCGCACACACAAAACGGGTATCAACACGACGACCATCGATCTCGGCGACACGTTCTTGGGCGGCATCAAGCTCAAGAACATCGCAAGCTTCCGGCAGAACGACATCAATCAGGCGCGTGACTTCGACGGTACGCCGCTGCCTATCGTCAACAATCCTATCTTGAGTGAATACAGCCAGTATTGGACCGAAGAATTCCAGGTCCAAGGCAGCTCATTGAGTCAACGTCTGCAATGGACGTTGGGCTTTTATCACGACGAGACGCAGCTCATCGATCCAAACAGGAATCGCACGCAGCAAGTTCTGTTTGGCGCTCCCTTCGCCATTCCGGGTCTACCGCTTACGCCGCTCACGATCTACAGCGGTCGTTACGATCGCAGCAATGCAGTGTTCGCTCAGGACACTTTCAACATCACGGACAAGCTCAGTCTCACGACTGGATTCCGCGAGACGTGGGATTTCACGCGCACGAAGAGCCAGCAGTTCAGAGGGCCGACTCAGTCCGTCTGCGGTTTCTCGGTGCCGGGCACCACGACGCCGCTGCCGTTGAATTCGTGCGTACAGCAAGCGTCGGGAAGCTGGAAGGCGCCCACGTGGACCATCAGCGTGGATTACAAATTGACCGACAGCTTGCTGATGTATATCGCGAGCCGTCGCGGCTACAAAGCCGGAACGTTCAATTCGCAACTCGCTTCCTCGGACCCCTTGTTCCTCGTCAAACCCGAGACCGTGACCGATTTCGAATTCGGCACCAAGGCTGATTGGAATGTCGGGGCCGTCAAAAACCGCACTAACGTTGCACTGTACTGGAGTAACTACAACGACATCCAACGCAACGTCAGTACCGTCGTGAACGGCGTCATCGGCACGTTGGCGCGCAATGCCGCGAAAGCGCGCATCCGTGGTATCGAAATCAGTGATTCGACCTACTTCGGCGATCAGCTCGAAATGCAGCTGACCTATTCGTACACGGATGCCAGCTTCACGGAAGTGTCCGATCCGATTCTGCTCGCGGCAAGCGGCGGCGAATTGTCGGGCGTGCCCAAGCATAAGGGTTCGCTCACGTTGCGCTATCACGTGCCTGTCGATGCATCGGTAGGCGACATGGCCATCGGTGCGACGGGATTTCACCAGACGCGTTGGAACTGGGTCGATGCGATCGGCACGGAACCGCTTGGATTCTCGCCTGAAGTCACGACCATCGATGGCCGCGCCGATTGGCGCAACATCATGGGCTCGAATGTGGATTTCGGTTTGTGGATCAAGAACGCCACGGATAAGCGCTATAGCTTAGGCGGTGTTGCGCTCAGCTCGACTGTGGGCACGGTGACGTACGTGTATTCGGAACCGCGAACCTACGGTGCGGATATTCGCTACTCGTTCGGCAAATAGAGGTGGATGTCGATGAGGCGCGGGACGCGCCTGTGCCTCATCGGTATGTTCACGGAGGGTTCAAGGGCACGGACATGCGGTTCTCGTTTTATTTCCCCTACGAGAAGCTACTGTGAACGTGTCCTGATGATCGATGTCGGCGGCCCGGCGGCAGTGAGCCCGTCGCGACCGCCGGCATCGGGTCATCGAGTCTCATCACTGCATTCGACGCCGGCTGTTATCTACTCCTCGAGCCCTCGTGCATGGATTTTCCACGCACGGTGAAACCTGCCAGAATTGCGCCGCGAGCGACAGGCGACAACCATCGCCTGCATCCGCAGACTATAAACAATCGACGCGGATCCCTATGTCATCGTCAAATCTCGATGCCGACCAACGCACGGCCACCGGTGTTGGGGCCGGTAGCGATTTCCAAGGTAATCGACCTGAGAGTGACGCAACGTCGCCCAAGCAAATCGGTCCGCGCGTTCGCGCGCCACATATCTTTGCGTCATTACTTGCGCTTCTCGGTGTCGTGCTCTCGGTGGGTGGCGTACGCCTCGCCACTTTGGGCGGGTCTCTCTACTATCTCGTAGCGGGCGCAACGCTAATCGCTTCGGGTGTTTTGTTGTGGCGCCGTCAGGCTCTGGGCGCGCGGCTATATGCGCTGCTCACGCTCGGCACCGCCATATGGGCCGTATGGGAAAGCGGCTTCGATGGTTGGGCGCTTGCGCCCCGCGTCGTGCCTTTCCTGGTTGTTGGTGGGTTCTTACTACGACCGGGATTACGTCGGGCTCTCGAGCCTCGCGGCGATCAGTCGTTGCTGCGTTCGCCGTTTACGTGGATCTTTGCCGTCATGCTGTCGATCGTTGTCGTCGGCGTGGCAGGGCATAGACCGTATCCTGTTTTACCGTTTCCATCGACAGCAGTGCAGACACCTGCGCAGCCACTCACAGATTGGCAGCATTTCGGTCGCACGTTATCCGGCACGCGTTACGCACCTTTCGACGAGATCAAGCCGCAGAACGTTGCAAATCTGCAAGTGGCCTGGATGTATCGAACCGGCGTCGAGGGTGGATTCAGAGCCACGCCCTTGCAAGTTGGCAACACACTCTATGTCTGTCTCGAAGGCAACATCATTCAAGCGCTCGAAGCGGACACCGGCAAGCCGCAATGGCGATTCGATCCGCAGATACAGAAGGCGAGAACAGGTCCTACTCGAACGTGTCGCGGCGTAAGTTATTACGCAGCACCTGACGCGAACGTCGAATGTCCGAAGCGAGTTATCACAGCGACCATCGATGCCCGACTGCTCGCGGTGGATGCAGCTACCGGCGAACGTTGTCGCAGTTTCGGCACGAATGGAGAGGTTGATCTGCTGACGGGCCTGGGTGAAGTCAAACCGGGTTTCTATTACTCGACTTCGCCGCCGACGATTACACGGGGTGTTGCCGTCGTAGGCGCGTGGGTCTCCGACGGTGTGGAAGTGGGGGAGCCATCGGGTGTCATTCGTGCTTTCGATGCAGTCACCGGAAAATTGCGCTGGGCTTGGGATAGCGCACGTCCGGAACCGATCACTGAATTGCACGAAGGAGAGATATTCACACGCGGCACACCCAACTCATGGAGCATCTTCAGTGCGGATGAACAGCTCGGTCTCGTCTACATTCCGACGGGGAATGCGACGCCTGATTATTTCGGCGCGCATCGCTCCAAGGAATTGGAAAAGTATGCAAGTTCCGTAGTAGCGCTCGAAGCGGACACCGGCCGTGTGCGCTGGTCGTTTCAAACCGTTCACCACGACATCTGGGACTATGATGTCCCGTCGCAACCTGTGCTCATCGATCTGCCTCAGGAAGACGGCAGTACAGTGCCTGCGCTCGTCGCGCCTACCAAGCGCAACGAACTCTTCTTGCTCGATCGCCGCACCGGAAAGCCGCTCGCGCCGGTAGAAGAACGCGCGGTTCCGCAAACGGATGTCCCCGAAGAATGGACTTCTAAGACGCAGCCTTTCTCGGTCGGCATGCCGTCCTTCGGCCGTGATTTCATCACTGAAGCAAAGATGTGGGGCCTCACGCCCATCGATCAAATGATGTGCCGCATCGAGTATCGAAAGCTGCGCTACGAAGGGCCTCTGACACCACCCTCCGTGCGCGGCACGATCGAATCTCCCGGCTTCGCAGGCGGCATGAATTGGGGAAGTGCCTCTGTCGATGAAGAACACGACGTCATGATCGTGAACATGCTGAACATCCCCGGGCGTATCCAACTCATTCCGCGCGCCAGTTTCAAAGGCACCGGCGATCTCTTTATTTTGCCGCAGGCAGGCACGCCTTACGCGGTGCGCAGTGTTCCTTTCTTTTCGCCGTTGTTCACGCCCTGTGTGCAGCCGCCGTACGGAGAAATAGCTGCGGTCGATCTGAGATCGAAACAAACGTTATGGCGCCGGCCGTTGGGTTCGGCCAACGAACTCGGACCGCTCGGGCTGAAATCGCATCTGCCCATCACGATGGGCGTCATCAACATCGGCGGTACGTTGACCACGAAGAGCGGGCTCGTATTCATGGGCGGCACGCTCGATCGACGGCTGCGAGCTTTCGATATTCGCAACGGCGATGTCCTTTGGACGGCTACGCTGCCGAATAGCGGTCACGCAACTCCGATGAGTTACATCTCACCGAACACGCATCGACAGTACGTCGTCATGACCGTGCCGTCGGCCGATCCGATGGCGGCGCTCTCTCCTCATGCAGCCAAGCCGGCAGAGCCGGAGCTCAAGCTACCCCCCGGCGAAGCCGGAGGTTGGATCATCGCGTATTCGTTGCCCGGGGAGCGGCACTGAGCCGCTCGACCCCCACCCTAAACCTCCCCCGCATTGCGGGGGAGGGGAAAGGCGATAAGACACGTGTCTGATCTTTGACGGTTCAGCGATCGAACAGCCGTTTCAACGTGCCGTCCATCGGTACCGGCAGATAACTGTCGCCATAGGGCCAATCGATGAACCCGGCGGCGGCCATGGTGCCGCCGTCGACGTGCAAGGTGGTGCCGGTGACGAAAGCGGCCAGATCGGAAGCCAGAAACAGCACTCCGTTCGCGAGATCTTCCGGGTTCGGTTGCGCCTTCATTGGAATATACATATCCATCGATGCTTTCACGGCTGCGGGCGAAATACCGGCCATGCGCTCCAGCAATTCAGGCGCGAGCGCTTTCATGTTGCCTTCGCTCGGTGTGGTATCGGGGGCCAACGTGTTCAGGCGAATGCGATCTTTGCCGAGTTCCACCGCCATCGTCCGTGTGAAATTGGTCGTCGCCGCTTTGGCGCCTGCATACACGGCGAAGCCTGCAGCACCGCGATGCGCTTCGATGGTCGTGAAATTGATAATGCTGCCGCCGCGGCCGCCTTTGCGAATGAGCGGCACCGCGTGGCGAACGGATTCGATGACATAGCCGTAGTTGCGCTGGATGTCGCCGGCACATTGTTCGGGAGTGGCCTCCATGAAGTCGCGGCGGCGCACGCCGCCGACGACATTGACGACGATGTCCAATCGATCGAATCGCGCGCCCACCGCAGCATAAAAAGCTGCCAGTTGCTCGGAGCGGGTGGCATCTGCGGCGACGGCAAGAACTTGACGACCGAGTTTTTCCGCAGCTGTTCGTGTCGGTGTCAGCGCTTCGCTCTTGATATCACACAAGGCGACATCGACACCCGCACCGGCCAGCGCCATCGTTACCGCTTCTCCGATGCCGGATGCGCCGCCGATAATTGCCGCCACCTTGCCGTTTAGATTTGCGCGTTGTTCGATCGTGCTCATGAGTGACCTCGGCGACGTGTCTACGTTGCGGTCAGTGTACTGTGTTTGGGTCGCCCCAAATATGGATTGTGCCGATCCCGTTCCGAGGTGCAATCTAGCGAGCCGGATCGCAACAGACGGCACAGGCTAAGTAGGAATTCCTGTCGGAGCGCCGAAACATGAATGCACAGCTACAAGCACCGCTTCCCAAGTTCAAAGAGCTCAATGTCTCCAACCGCTTCATCGGCGATCGGCAGGCCCTGGACGCGGCTTGGCAACGAGACGGCTATTGGTTTTTTCGCGATGTCCTGGACAAGGACGTGATTGCGCGAGTGCGCCGCACTTATTTGAACTATTTGGTCGACCTCGGCGCGGTCCAGCTGGACGATTCGGCGGATGGATATGCCGTGCGCGATGTGTCACAGCTGCCCAGCGCCGTGAACACCACGTTGCTCAACCAACGACGCGTCGAGAGAATGATCACCGCGGCGCCGACGATCAATGCGTTTTTCAACACGATTTTCGACTGTGATCCGTTCTGGGTTCCCTTCACGGTACATCGCACCGTGGCGCCCAATGCCGACCACGCTCTGCCGCGTCTCGAATTCATTCATCACGATGGTATCTACAACGAAGGCTTGCCCTTCCTCATTTGTTGGATTCCGCTCGATGTGATCGATACGGAAGTGGGCGGCTTGGCTGTGGTGGAAGGCGTGCATCGCAGGCCGACGCTGCACCGTAAAGAAGGTATGAAGATCCATCCCATCCGTCAGGAGGATGTGCCGCAGTCCGCTTGGTGCGGCACGACGTATCGGCCCGGCGATGTATTACTGATGAGTTTGGACACGCCGCACAGCGGTATCAGGAATTGGTCCAAGGATAGGTTTCGCTTCTCCATGGACACGCGCGTCATGCCTTCAAATGGCGCCAATCTGCCTCTCGTGGGCACGGTCGCGTCGGTGACGGCCGAGCAGGTCGTCATTCGCGACAGTCGCGGCGAACATACCTTGCGCTTCGACGATCGCAGTTTCGTGAGGGGATTTCAGGGCGATCAGATGCCTATCGCCGAAGTGGCGAAGCGCTATCACGCCGGATTGGAAGTGATCGCCGCCTTCGACGGCGATCGTGTGATCAATCTGCGTCCGCAAACTTGACCGGTGATTGCGAGTAGCGCGAACGTTCTTTGCGAACCGATTTACGTCGCGGCCCGCAGCGACTTCACGCTTTGCGGCCGGTTGTGCTCGTCCAGAAATACGAGGACCGGCTGATAGGCGTCGAGATCGGCTTCGCTGTACTGAGAATATGCGCAGATGATGAGCAGATCGCCCACCGCCGCTTTGCGTGCCGCCGCGCCGTTGAGTGAAATCTCGCCGGAGCCGCGCCGGGCTTTGATGATGTAAGTGCTGAAGCGCTCGCCGTTCGAGACGTTGTACAGCTCGATGTACTGAAACTCCCGAAGTTTCGCTGCGTCCAGCAATGCTTCGTCGATACCGCATGAACCTTCATAGTGGAGATCTGCGTGAGTCACGGTTGCGCGATGCAGTTTGGCTTGGAGCATGGTGCGCAGCATGGAGAGGGCCTCGCGGAGATGAACGTTGGGGGCGCAACCTGGGGGTAAAGGCGAGAATTGTCAAGTCTCGCAACGGGGGATTCCGTCCGCGGTGCTGCGCCAATACACCGGCGTTTCTTGCGCTAAGTCGACCGTAAGGTGGATACGCATTTCCTGAATGTCAGGAGCGTGATAGCTACCGGCCGTGGTCGCGCAATCATAAGAAGCGGCTAGTCAAAGGGGCTGAGAAGTGCGTCGCATCGCTGTGTTTTGCGCTTCACGAACCACTGCCAAGGCCGCCGTAGCTGCGCAGCTGCAAAACTTTTCTTAACATCCGCGGCGAGACTCGCGATCGCAGTGGGGTTAAGCATCCATCACGGTGGGAGCTGCGCGGCGTGTCTTGCAGTAATGGAACAACAATAGGGCACACACATGGCCAAACGGTCCACAAGAAAAACGTTCGATCAGTATTCGACTGGCGCACGCAAACTCATCACGACCGCAGAACGTCTTTTTGGCGAACATGGCATCGAGGCTGTGTCGCTCAGACAGATCATTCTGCGCTCCAACCAGGCGAACAATTCAGCTATTCAACATCACTTCGGCACCAAGGCCGGACTGGTGCAAGCCGTATATGAAATGCGGCTGGTGAAATTGGATGCAGGCCGCACCCGCATGCTGCAAGCACTGTCGCGCAAGGAACGACAAGATCCGCGCAAAGTGCTGGTGGCATTGCTCATTCCTGTGTTGCAGGTCATGTCGGAGTCCGAGCAGGAGTCGTACGCGATGTTCATGCTGCGCCTGACGCATAGGGTGCAGCGTACGGATGTGCGAGAGCTCGCGGCCAGTCTCATTCCCGCGACCATGGAACTCCATGACCTCTTACGCAAATGCTTCGCCAAGCTATCCGAAGATGCGTACACCATCAGGCTTCGTCTGGCGATGGATGTGTTCTTGAGCGGCATCGCCGAGCGCAAACGATTGCGGGCCGCAGGTCGCTTCGTCGAATCGCGCGCGGGACAGTTCTGGGACGATATTTTGGGGATAACGCTGAACGTCTTTCAGGCACCGTATCCGCCGAAGCCTCTGCAGGTATCGGTCTGAACGACTACTCTCAGTCGATCGTCACGATGATTTTGCCTTGTGCCTCGCGCGCTGCGAGTCGTGCGATCGCTTCGCCCGCGCGAGTCAGTGGAAACCGCTCGCTCACCGTCGGTTTGATGACGCCTTTCACATACATATCGAAGAGTTCGCCCATTTGTGTGCAATACATTTGCGGCTCGCGTTCGACGGCGCCGCCGTAAATGACGCCGACGATTTGGCAGGATTTGAGCAGCGGCAGATTGAGTGGAATTTTCGGGATGCCTGCGGGAAACCCCACGACGAGATAACGGCCTTCCCAGGCGATGGAACGCAACGCTGGCTCTGCATAATCGCCGCCCACGCCGTCGTAAATCACATTCGCGCCGCCCGGGCCGCATGCGGCTTTGAAGCGATCGGCAAGGGCTTTACTCGCGGTTTTGTCGAGAGGGCCGCGCTCATAGATAACCACATCGTCGGCTCCACGCGCGCGAACGAACGCAGCTTTTTCCGGCGATGACACGGCGGCGATAACGCGTGCGCCCATCGATTTGCCGAGCTCCACGGCAGACGTACCTACACCGCCCGCAGCGCCGAGCACGAGCAGTGTTTCGCCTGCTTGCAACTGAGCGCGGCTATGTAATGCATAGTGTGATGTGCCGTAGCTGAGCAAAGCAGAAGCTGTATCGAAGCTCACAGTGTCGGGGATCTTGAAACATCGACCGGCACCGATGACAGCGAATTCACCCAAGCCTCCCGATGTGAGCACGCCGGTCGCAACGCGATCGCCTTCGCGCAGACCGGTCACACCTTCGCCCACTTCATCGACGATACCTGCGATGTCGGAGCCCGGTGTAAACGGACGCGGTGGTTTTCGCTGATACAAATCTTGGATGATGAGCAAATCGGGAAACTGCACGGCGCATGTTTTGACTGCGATGCGCACTTGGCCCGCACCTGTAACAGGCACAGGAACTGCTGCGAGTTCCAGTGTTTCCGGTCCGCCTGGCTTGATGCTAAGGATGGCTCGCATCGTGTCCGCCGACTTCGCTGTGTTTATTGTCATTCGATGTTCACTACTCTGCTTGCAGGGTGCTGCGATAACGTTGCGCGTTTTGCACATAGCGTTGCGCCGCGCTGCGTATTTTCGCAATATCTTTGTCTGTGACCTCTCGCGCCACTACGGCGGGCGAGCCCATCATCACCACGCCGCTCGGAATGATTTTGCCGGGAGGAACGAGGGCGCCGGCGGCAATGACGGTGTTGCTACCGATCACGGCGCGATCGAGCACGATGGCGCCGTTCGCGATCATGCAATTGTCGCCCACTGTGCAGGCGTGCAGAAATGCTTGATGGCCCACGGTGACGTTATCGCCGACGACGAGGGGAATGCCTTCGTCGGTGTGCAGTACCGAACCGTCTTGAACATTGGTCGCGGTGCCGAGTTGAATCCAATCATTGTCGCCCCTGAGCACAGCGCCGAACCACACGCTTGCCCACTTGCCCAAGCGCACGGTGCCGATGACGTCCGCGCTCGGGGCCACGAAGTATTCATCACCCACGGTCTGGATGCGACGCTCGCCGAGTCGATAAATCATCACGCACTCCAACGATTAAACAGAGAACTACGCTCGTTCATTGCATCACGCGCGCACGCAATTGCGGAAAAAATTCCGCGAAGTCGGTCTGCCATTCGGTCGCATTCGTGCGCAATTCCGCAACGCTTTTCTCCAAGGCAAAGTCTCTCTGCCACCGTGTGAAGAGACGCTGTGACAATCTTTGCAGTGCCGCCTCGACGCCTTCGATGGCCGCGTACGAGCTCAAGAGATCATAGCGGCGAATGTTCTCGATCATGCGTTGCGCGGGTGTGGGTAACGCGAGCGGACAGTCGCGACTCGCCGCATAGAACTCTGCAGCGAACGATTCCAACGACGTATCCGCATATGTGTTCCACGTCGATGCCAGGAGGTGATCATAGAAGACATCGACCAACACGCCGCTGAAGCGACGATACGCGGGTGAAATTCTCGAACGGCTGCGGCGTACGACCGGATGCGCATCGGTGTACGCATCGATGGCACGATGTCGCTCGACGCCGCTCACGAAATCATCGCCGTATTCCGTGCGAGCCGGACGCTTCACCACGTCGGCGAGCAGATTGCCGAGCTGGAATTCGACGCGCGGCTCGGAGAGATAGACGTGAGCGAGCCAGTTCATTTGCTAGGAGTGAGTGAATAGGAGTTAGTAGTTAGTCAGAGCAGCTATGTGCAAACTGGCGGTAAGCTCCCTATTTACCCTCGAATTTCGGCTCTGTTTTGGCGAGAAACGCAGTGACACCGGTGCGGAAATCTTGCGTGCGCGTTGAAGCTTGGAACGCTGTGCGTTCAAGCGACAGTTGCTCGGCGAGCGAGCGACTGAACGCTTCGTTCGCAAGCCGCTTGTAGGCGCCGAAAGCAAGCGTGGCGCCGGCTGCTAACTTCTGTGCGAGAGCATCGGTTTCTTGTGCGAGCCGATCGGCGGGCACGACGTGATTGATCAAACCGACGTCCTTGGCGGTTGCGGCATCCCAGGTGTTGCCGAGAAACATGAACTCGGCTGCTTTGCGCAATCCGATGAGGCGCGGCAGAAACCACGTCCCGCCGCAGTCCGGCACCGTGCCGACTCGGTTGTACGCGAGCATGAAACGCGTGTTCTCGGCAGCAATCACAAGGTCGCAAGCGCACATCACACTGATGCCGGCTCCCGCGACAGCGCCATGCACGCTGGCGAGCACAGGTGCATTGAGGTTGCGCAGTGTGAGAATCGCGGGATTCAAGCTATCCAGCAGCTCGCCCACAACTTCAGCTGTCCGCGTGAAGTCCGCCGCAAATGCAGCGACATCGCCGCCAGTCATGAAAGCACGGCCTTCACCGCGCAGGATGACACACCGCACGCCTTCGAGGTCGGCCAGCGGCATGACCGACGCATGGATTGCGCGCACCATCGCCACATCCAGCGCGTTCATCACCTCCGCACGGCGAAAAGTAACGGTGGCAATACCACGATCACGGTCGAAGGCAAGTTCGGCAAGAGACATGGCAGTCCTGTTCGAATGAGGGTGGATGCCGTCCAGTATAAAAACGTTGCGCGCGCTTGTCTGCGTTATGAACCGCGGCCGCTCTCTGTCGCTTACGCCGGGAACATTTTCAAATAAGGCTCCGCTTCTTGCAGCGTTCGAGCATAGGAAGGCCGTTGCAATAGCCTCTCGAAGTATGCGGCGATATTTTTGAACTCGGAGGTAAACGGCAGCACTTTGTTTGCGTAGAAGAGTGCCGGTGCCGCTGCACAATCAGCCAGCGTGAACTCGTTCCCAACGATCCAACGGTCGCCCCTGAGGGTCTGGTCGAGCAGCGCATAAGAGGTGCGCAACGTTTTCTTCGCATCTTCGACACCCACGGGGTCCTTGCTGTCGGCCGCGCGAAGTCTATCGCCGACGATTTTCTGCATAGGAAGATGCACGTACGCGTCGAGGATGCGGTCGTAATAACGAACTTCGCGTGCGAGGTCGGCATCCCGAGGAATGAAGCGCACTGTTCCGGGATAGTGCTGATCGAGATACTCGATGATGATGGTGGATTCCGGAACGATCTTGCCGCGGGCGTGATCCTGCAGCACCGGAAACTTCGTCATCGGCCATACCGCTTGCAGCTCGGCGCGCGATGCCGGATTGCCGAAATCGATGCTGCGGGCCTCGAAGCGCGTTTGATTCTCGTACAGTGCGATCAGCGCCTTGTGACAAAAGGACGAAAGCGGATGCATGAAGAGCGTGAGGGACATGGAATTCTCCGGGTGAGAAGTCTGCGGTCTGCAGTCTACAGCCAGAATGCCCCCACCCTAACCCTCCCCCGCTTCGCGGAGGAGGGAATAAGAGAGCGCCTTTCTCGATCCACTAACCCTCCCCGCTGCGCGGAGGAGGGGATCAGAACAAGCTCACTCTCGTTTCCCTCCTCCGCGTAGCGGGGGAGGGTTAGGGTGGGGGCCCATACGGTATTACGTTGGTGGGGGCGAGCTCTCTACAAACGTCCTCCATATGTGATGCTATGCGCTAGGCAATGGCGTATTCGGGAACAATCCGTAGAATGCAATTGTCCATGCTGATCAGTCCGGGGCCGATTCCTCGTCCATGATGCGTCGTCTTTCATTGCACTGTCTGCTCGTGCTCATGCTGGTGTTTACCCAGCATGTGGGCTCGACGCATTTGAGTGCACACGCCGCGGCCACCATCGCCCAGCACCAGCCCGACAAAGCAGCGCCGCAGGTCTGCGAACAGTGTTCCCTGTTTGCGGCCATCGGCAGCAGTCCTCCGCAAACCCCGTTCTACTTCGATGTCGAACCGACGCATGAGCAGTTCGTCGCGCTTGCGGTTCGCTCTCACTCCTCTCAGTCGTCGACTTTTTATCGCAGTCGCGCCCCGCCTGCACTGTCCTGATCGCTCCATCCATCGCGTGATCCGGGTGTCTGGTCGCGCCATCGTTGTAGACAGCAGGAAGGGGTTTCCCCATGAAAGTTTCTTACGCCGGCGTCGCGAGCGCCGCGCTGGCCGTGTGTTATTCGACGAGCAGTTTCACCGCCGAGATGGGCGATAGTGCCGAGGCCGTAGGCGCAGCGGCCGCGCTGGACAACATCATCGTCACCGCGAAGCGTTTGGACGAAGCCCGTAACGGGTTGTCGACGGATACAGGCAGCAGCGTGTATGCATTCGACAAGAACGATTTGGCGCAACTACCGCTCGGTGTCAGTACGCCGCTCAATCAGGTCATCTTGCAAGCGCCCGGTGTCGTGCAAGACTCCTTCGGTGAGCTGCATGTGCGCGGTGATCACGGCAACTTGCAATACCGCATCAACGGTGTGGCGATCCCCGAGGCCATCGCGGGATTTGGGCAAGCACTCGATACGCGGTTCGTCTCGTCGCTCGACATTCTGACCGGCGCATTGCCTGCGCAGTACGGATATCGCACAGCAGGGGTGGTGGACATTCGCACCAAAGGCAGTAGCTTCGACAACGGCGGTGCCATCGACTTACTCGCGGGCAGCCACATGCATCGCGAGATCGGTGCCAATGCGAGCGGCTCTGTCGGAGCGCTTTCGTATTTCGCCAGCGGCTCATTCTTACGCAATGATTTGGGAATAGAAAATCCCACGCCCGAAAAAGATGCGCTACACGATGCCACCAAACAGGCGAAAGGATTCGCTTACGCGTCCTATGTCCTCGACGACGACAGCCGTCTCAGCTTCATGTACGGCATCGCGGACAATCGATTCGAGATACCCAATGTGCCGGGACAGGAACCCGTCTATCCGCTCGCGGGAGTGACCGACGTCGATTCCGCCACGCTGGACGCCAACCAGCGCGAAAAGAGCCGGTTCGAAATTCTGTCCTATCAGAGCAGGGCGTTCGATGCGCTCGACTATCAACTCTCGGCTTTCCATCATTACTCCGACGTGCATTACCGGCCCGATCCGGTGGGTGATCTAGTATTCAACGGCGTGGCCGCGGATATCTTGCGCAGCGACGAGCAGATCGGCGCGCAGTTCGATGCGAGCTATCGCGCGATCGCGCGCCACATCCTCCGGTTCGGCTTGTTCTTCAATCACGAGCACTTCGATGCGACCAATCAATCGTCAGTGTTCTCGGCGGATGCGGACGGGAATCAGATTTCGGACGTTCCCGTCTCCATCTACGACGCTACGCGAATCACAGGCTCCACGGGCGGGGTGTACGTGCAGGACGAATGGCAACCGACCGATGCGCTCACGATCAACTACGGCGCACGTTTCGACCGCGTCGATACGGTAGTCAAGCAACAACAGTTCAGCCCGCGAATCGGCCTGGTCTACGACCTCACGTCGAGCACGCGCTTGCACGCGGGTTACGCGCGCTATTTCACACCGCCGCCCACGGAGCTGATTGACACGAAGTCGATTGCGAAGTTCGAGAACACGACCAATGCATTGCCCAGCGACGCGAATACAGCAGTGTCGTCGGAACGCTCGCACTATTTCGACATTGGCGTCGCGCAGCAGCTGACGCACGAGATCACGTTGGGTTTGGATGCCTATTATCGAGACGTGAAAGATCTACAGGACGAAGGACAGTTCGGCAACGCGCTCATTTTTTCTGCATTCAATTACGAAAAAGGGCGCATCGGCGGCACGGAGTTGTCGTTCACCTATCGCGGCGAGAATCTGTCGGCGTATGCGAATGTGGCGTATTCCATCGCTCAAGCGCGCAATGTCGTGTCGGGCCAGTTCAATTTCGATCAGGACGAACTCGACTACATCAACAGTCACTGGGTCTATATCGATCACGATCAACGCTGGTCGAGTTCGGCGGGGGTGTCCTATCGTTGGCGAGACACCACGGCCTCCGCCGATCTCCTGAATGGCAGCGGCTTACGTCGCGGCTTTGCAAATTCGGAATCGTTGCCGAGCTACACGCAAATCAACGCCGCCCTCACGCAAGGCTTCGTCATTCCCGGCGCGGGTAAATTCGATGCGCGTTTCACCGTGACCAATGTCTTCGATCGCGTCTACGAGTTGCGCGACGGCACAGGCATCGGCGTGGGCGCGCCGCAGTTCGGACCGCGCAGGGCGTATTTTGTGGGGTTGAGTAAGCCGTTTTGAGCCAACCAGCCAGATGAGCCATTCTGGCTGGTTGGCTGGTTATCTAGTTGTCTGTTCCCGCTCGGCTTTCAACCGTACAACGGTTTCTTCAACTTCCACCGCCGATTCGACCACAGCCATGAAGCGGGGTCGGCGCGCACTTGCGCTTCGACTTCCGCTGCGTAGCGCTGCACGACTGTATTTGCATCGACGGTTTCACCTGCTTTGGTGAGCGGAGTGAAGGTGACGGCGTAGTGGCCGCGGCGAGTGCGCTGCATGCCGCAAAAAAACACGGGAAATCGCGTGGCGCGTGCGAGTTCGCCTAGGCCCATGTAGAACGCCGTATCGCGGCCCATGAAGCGCAGCCATTGACGGCGTTCAGCCGTGACGGGCTCTTGGTCTGCAACGAGCGCAATGACGCGCGGTTTGCGCCCACCCGAGAGAACTTTGGGCAGCAGCGTTTTGGCTGGAAACATGTTCGCGCCGAAGCGCGTGCGTGTTTCCAACATCAACTGCTCCGCCCATGCGTCGTGCAAAGGTTTGTAGGCAGCCTCGACGGGATGCGGAAATTTCATCGAGAGAGCGAGCAGCATCCATTCCCAGTTGCCGTGATGCGCAGCGACGGCGATGACGGGAGAGCCGGCATCGAACGCCTGCATGATCAACTCTGGGTTTTTAATCTCGACACGCGCTTGCAATGCCTCTTTCGAAAGCGTGGTCTCCTTGAGGATTTCCATCAGCACAGCGACGAACCGACGACTGAACTCCTGCGCGAGCGCTCGTTGTCGTTGGGGATCGAGCTCGGGATAGCATCCCGCGATGTTGTCGTGAATCACTTTGCGTCGATAACCACCGACATCGAACGCCAGCCAGCGCAAGACGCTGCCCAACGCGTAGAGCAAGGGCAGCGGCAGACTCGCGAGCGCTTTGATCAGGAAACGCATGCATGCCCCCACCCTAACCCTCCCCCGCTTTTGCGGGGGAGGGGACGAGAGCGCTGCATGTTCCCTCCCTCGCGAAGCGGGGGAGGGTTAGGGTGGGGGCCACTGAGTGTCATAGTTATGGCGGGGCGACTACGCCGCGGTTTTCTGTTCCAGATACTTGGCCATTTGCGCGATGGTGGGATGGTCGAAGATTTCGGTGAGATCCAGCTGGCCGGGGAATTCGCGGTCGATATTTTCATGGATTTCGACCAGCTTGAGCGAGCTCACGCCGATGTCGAAGAGATTGTCGTCGGTGCCGATGGAGCGATCCGGCATGATGGCGTCGCAAATCGTTTTAAGTCGTTGCGCGATCGCGCTTGCAGGCGTGCCGCCGTGTTGTTGTTTGGCTTTGAGCAGCGGCCGTAACGCTTGCAAATCTGTTTCGAATTCGCCGTTCGCAAAGGCTTCCGCAAGCAGATGACGTTGTAGTTTGCCGCTCGTGGTTTTGGGAATGCGCTTTACCGGCACGACGTGTTGTACTTCGAGGCCCGCATGTTCGTTGACGAGATGCGAAACCTCCAACGCAATCGGCGCGAACTCTTCCATGGAACCGCGATGCAAGACGAACACGGCGATTTCGTCGTTTTCCGCATCCGGCGTGCGTACCGCGGCAACAGCCACTTTGTTGAGTTCCAACTCCTGGGCGCGTTGCGCAATGGCTTCCAAGTCGTGCGGGTAATAATTCTGGCCGGCGACGAAGATGATGTCTTTGGCGCGGCCGGTGATATAGAACTCGCCATCCATATTCAAACCGAGATCGCCTGTATTCAACCAACCATCGGTGGTAATGAGTTCGGCATTGACGGCCGCGTCTTCGAAATAGCCGCGCGTTACGTTCGCGCCGCGTATTTCGATATGACCGACACGGCCAGGCGCCACTTCACGGTGTGCGTCGTCGGTGAGGCGCATTTCGCAATAGGGAATGGGTTTGCCGACGCAGATGAGATCGATGGCATCGCGATGGCCGCGCGCTACTTCCACAACCGGCTGGTCGACGTTCAGTTGATGACGATCGAATGTGCGGAAACGGTATTCTTCGCCGGGCTTCGGGAAACTCACGGCGAGCGACGCTTCGGCCAATCCATACACGGGATACATCGCAGTGCGCTTGAGTTTGGCGGGCGCCATGCGGGTTAGAAATTCTTCGCAGAGCCCGATGGAAATGGGCTCGGCGCCGTTGAATATCTGACGCACGCTCGACAGATCCCATTGCTCGACACTGCGGTCGCCCAAGACTTTCAAGAAGTGTCGATAGCCGAAATTGGGCGAGCACGTGATCGTGGTGCGCTTGCTCGCAGCAAACTGCATCCACAAGAGCGGCCGCCGCACGAAGAGCTCGGTCGGCATGATGTGTTGCTGCACGCCGTTCGCGAACATGATCAAGTGAAAGCCCACGAGACCCATGTCGTGCGTGAGCGGCATCCACGAGAGGCTGACATCGTTTTCATTGAAGCCAGCCGCTTCGCTCGAACCGCGTGCATTCGCGAGCACATTGCCGTGCGTGAGCACCACGCCTTTGGGTTCGCTGGTGGAGCCGCTCGAGAATTGAATGAACAGCGGATCGTCTGGCTTGGGCTCGATGCTGCGGCCGGCCTTGGAGATATCTTCCAGATGATCGACGAGGAAGGTGCGTTGTTCGAGGGCTGCGAACGTTTCGCCGGCGCCGGTTTCCTGTGCGAACGTACGAATACGCTCGAAAGCCTTGGCTTCGGTGTACAGAAACGGCTTGCCGAGTTTGCGCACGATGCGCAGCAATTTGTGCCGATGTTCGTCGCTGATGCCGGTCGCGACCGGCACGGGCGTGATGCCGCCCATGACGCCCGCCCAAAACGCATCGATGAATTGTTCGTTGTTGTTGAGGAACAGAATGAGTTTGTCGCCCGGCTTCGCGCCCAGCTTCTGCAAGTGATACAGGATGGCTAGAGCCCGCTCATACAGCTCGGCATTGCCGACGCGCCGTTCGGCATTTTCACCTTCCAAATACACGACGGCGCGGTCGCGCTTGCGGCTGACTTGTAAGAGCTCAACTAGGGTGGAGGCATGGATCATCAGAAGATTCCAATACGGAGGCGAAGGTCGGACAGTTTAGAGGTCGAACAGTTTACTGGAGAGAAGAGGGATGTTGCTGGGGGTTGGGGCGAAGCCTGCCTCCAGGCACGGCTTGCCAGGACCGGCACGAGTACGTCCCTGTAGCCTGGCGCAAAAACATCCATGTTTTTGAGCCTCCTGGCAAGCCGTGCCTGAAGTCAGGCTTCGCAAGCCTTAACGACGCGCCACCCGAAAAGACTGCGTTCCGTTCGGGACGGGTTCACGGCGTTCGGGAAAACATCTCCCGACCCAAACCCCTGGGCGGAGGATCACTGCCAAGATATTCGAGCGCTTCCCATCCAAGATCACAATCGAACGCGTGCTACCGCCGTGCCACTCGCATGAACAAATCATGCCGCGTGCGCAAATTGATCTGCGCCTCGAGCTCCACGGGCTCGCGTTCTGCGCCCGGCGGATACAGCTCGAGTCGGAAGCGTCGGGCCGCGGCCGATAAGTGCATGGCCATTTCATACATCGCAAAGGTCTCGCCGATGCAGTGCCGCGGTCCCGCCACGAAGGGAATGTAGGCATAACGATGCCTTGTTTCCTCCGCCTCGCGAGTAAAGCGTTCCGGCCGGAATTCTTCGGGCGCGTCCCAATGCGCGGGATGTCGATGCACCACGTAGGGACTCAAGAAGACATCCGTGCCCGGCGGCAGGTCGTAGCCGCCCAATCGATCGGCATCGATGCTGCGACGGGTGATGAGCCATCCCGGAGGATAGAGCCGAAGCGTTTCGTTGAGCACTTGCTGAGTGTAGGTGAGCGATTCGAGCGTCGTGAGGCGCAGATCTGCAAGCTCGCCGCGTCGACTGACCTCCTCGAACAACTTCGCATCGGCATCGGAATGCAAGGCAAGCAGATACCACACCCAATTCAAGGCGCTCGCGGTGGTTTCATGACCCGCGACGATTAGCGTGAACACTTCATCGATGAGTTCATGCTCGCTCATCGGCTCACCGTTTTCATCGCGGGCGTGCATCAGCATGCCGAGAAAATCGACGTGCTCCGTTTCGGGTGCTTGGTTGCGTCTCGCGATGGCTTCTTGCACGCATTTCGCGAGGGAGCGAAAGTGGAAAGCAAACTGCAAGTTGCGGGCGGGCTCGCGGGTAACGATGAAAAAAGGATTGCCGCCGTGCTCGTCCCGCATGCGTTCGAACTCATCGCCGAACACTGCGTGCAGCACGATCGTGAGCGTGAGCTCGCTCATTTCGGTCGTGATATTGATGGGCTCGCCGCAGTCGGCGTGCCGCTCCCATTGATCGAGATATGCGGTGTTGACGGAGGCGACGACGTCGGCGAACTTTTCGATCACGCGGCGATGAAAGGACGGCTGAATCATCAGGCGCTGCCGACGCCAGAATTCTCCCTCGCTCACCATGATGCCGTTGCCGAGCAAGATTTTGACTCGATCGAGACCGACGCCCTTGGTGTAGTTGCGATGATTGGTGACGAGCACGCGCTTGATGTCGTCGGGATCGGAGATGACCCAAGTCTCCGGGTGCCGGCTCGGCGCGCGCACGCGATACACGTCGCCAAGCTCGTGGAAATACTGTTCGATTTTTTCGATCGAGTCTTCGGTCGAGCCGACGTCGAACTCTTCGGGCGCATACGGCGGCCCGTCCGCGCTTTCATCCATGATCTCGAATCTCGTTCCATGGTCGACTACGGGTAAGGATTGATTGCGAGTAGATCCTGTTCGCATGGTGACTCCACTGAAGATTTTACCGAGTGCGCAAGCGCAGTTCGTTGCCCGGTAGAGTATTGCAAGCCTGAAGCGACGAGTGATGTCGCAGGTTGCCCGGGGCGTGTCTTCTGGCGGAAAATACCTAGATGACACGCACACGAATTGTACATCACGTACGCCGAAGTTTAATCGTAGACGTTTGGCCGCGCATCCGCCCGACAGCGTGGGCTCACGGCAATGCCCGCGATTTGCAACGGTTCGACATACCGTGAATTCACCAGACGAGCCGCCTCGCGGCCTGCGCAACACGCTTTATCAACGCGTCACGAAATCGCAGCGCCGACTCACGCGCGGGCGTTTGTTGCTCTATCGCGTTGCCATCGTGCTCGGCAAAGCCTTGTTGTTCATGTTTTGGCGCAGCTTTCGCATTCGCGCCATTTTGGGCGATGAAACATTCGATCGAGCTATTCGCGAGCATGGCGCCGTCATCCCTTGCTGTTGGCATCAAGGTTCCATGGTGTGCGTACCGTATCTTCTCACCAAACGCAAACTAGGCTTGAAAATTGGTTTTCTCATCAGTCCATCGGTCGATGGCGAGGGGCCCGCAATGCTCGCGCAACGCCTGGGCGCGCATGTTATCCGCGGCTCGGCGACCAATACCGGTGCACGGGCACTGCGTGACTTTTATCTCGCCATCGCCAAGGAAACTATTTCGCCGTATCTCAATCCCGACGGCCCGCGCGGCCCGCGCTACGAGTTCAAGAGCGGCGCGCTCGTGATTTCTCAGCTCAGCGGCAAACCCATCGTGCCCATCAGCTTCGCCGCGAGCCGTGTGTGGCGATTGCGAAGCTGGGACCGCTTCGTGGTGCCTTGGTTGTTTTCGCGCGTAGTCATTGCAGTCGGTGAGCCTGTGCAAGTCTCCCGCGTGCTCAAGCCGGACGATTTATCCGCGCTACAAGTGAAGTTGGCTGCCGAGTTGCAAGGGTTGTATGAGAGGGCGAGAGAAAAGTTGTAACGAGAGGTCTTCGGTCCTCAGTTTGCGGCCAGAAAAGCGCATGCGTTATCTTCATCTGGCCGAAGACTGAAGACCGAGGACCGCTGCCTCATTTTCCACACTCCACATCCGCGCACATCCCTGACTCCACCTGGATCGTGGCATGGGTGATGCCGTAACGAGAGGCGAGCACGTCATTGATGGCTTTGAGCACTTGCGTGTTCTGAGTCCCTTCGGCGACCGAAGCATGGAGTGTGATCAAGGTTTCGCGCGCTCCGAGGGACCAGCAGTGCACGTGGTGGATGTCGCAGACAGCCGGAATTTGTTCGGTCAGTGCGCTGCGTAATTCGCCCACGTCGAGCCAGTCGGGCGCACCTTCGAGCAAGATGTGCGTGGATTTGCGCACCAGCGTCCAGGCGCTGCCGACGATCATCAGGCTCACGATCACCGATAGAATGGGATCGATGGCAGTCCAGCCCGTACGAGAGATCACGATGGCGGCGATCACCGCTGCTATCGAACCCAGAAAGTCACCGAGCACGTGCAAGCTGGCGGCTGCCATGTTCATGTTGTGATGATGGCCGCCGCGTAGCATCCAATACACGATCACGTTGACGATCGCGCCCGCGGAGCCGACGAGCAACATCAAACGCGCATCGATCTCCGGTGGGGTCATGAGTCGCTGCGCCGCTTCGAACGCGATCCATCCCACGATGGCGAAGAGCGCGAAGCCATTGACGAAGGTGGCGAGGACTTGCAGGCGTTGATAGCCGAACGATCGGCGGGTATCGGCCGGCCGTGCACCAAGCCTGAGCGCCGCCAAGGCGAGTGTTAGGGCGGCCGTGTCGGTGAGCATGTGTCCTGCATCTGCCACCAGTGCTAGTGACTGTGCCATCAAGCCGGCAGCGAATTCGACGACCATGAACATCGCAGTCAGGGCGATCGCCCAGATGAGCATGCGTTCGCTGGTCGCGCCGTGCGCATGATCGTGATCGTGCGAATGGTCACCGGCGTGACCGTGCGTATGGCTATGGGTGTGATGATCGATGTGTTGGTCGGACATGGAGTACACCGAAATGGGAGCGGGTCGCGGGGTTGAAACCTAACGAGCCGTACTCATTCGCTATACTCGCACATTCGCCTGAGCAAGGCGTCCATCGATATCGTCAGCAGGAATCGTTCATCCGTGTCTCAGGCGTTCGTCAGTCATCCCGGTCTGCTTTCGGTCGTAGTGCCGGTGTGCAACGAAGCGGAAAACATTGCGCCTCTCGCCGAAGAAGTACGCGATGCATTGCAAGCCCGCCGTCCATTCGAACTCATTTTCGTGGATGACGGCAGCACCGACGGCACAGCAGCCGCAGTGCTCGGCGCGCGATCCAAGGTGCCGCAAATTCGTCTGTTACGTCATTCGCGCCGTAGTGGGCAAAGTGCCGCCGTGTGCACGGGCGTGCGTGCGGCGCACGGCAGTTGGATTGCAACGCTCGACGGCGACGGACAAAACGATCCAGGCGACATTCCCGAGTTGCTACGCGTGCTCGATGAGCGGGCCCGACCCCATTTGAAACTCATCATGGGTAATCGCAAGACGCGACGCGACACATGGCTGCGACGTGTTTCATCACGCGTGGCGAACGGCGTGCGCAGTCGCCTGTTGAACGACGGCACGCCGGATACAGGATGCGGTCTCAAGCTCTTCGAGCGTGCGCTGTTTTTGGAACTGCCGCACTTCGATCACATGCATCGTTTCTTGCCGGCGCTGTTTCAGCGCGCCGGGGCCGAGATCATGTCAGTGCCCGTACGACATCGTGCGCGGATTCGCGGCAAATCCAAATACGGGGTGCACAATCGGTTGTGGGTCGGCATCGTCGACTTGTTCGGCGTGCGCTGGCTGATTCGTCGCGCGCTGCCGCTGGGCGCCATTGCGGAAGAATAGTCGGGGTGGGCGGTTGAATACGGTGCTGTTCAATGGCTTCGGCGTGGTGGTGACACCGTGGAAGCTGGTGGGTTATTTGGGCGTGGCCTTGTTCGCGGGGCGCTGGCTAGTGCAGCTGATCGCTTCGCGTGCGCACGGCAAACCGGTCGTGCCGCTCCTGTTTTGGTACATGAGTATGTTCGGCAGCGTGCTGTTGCTGACGTATTTCGTCTTCGGCCGCAACGACTCGGTGGGCGTGTTATCGAATCTGTTTCCGCTGTTCGTCGCTCTTTACAACTTGCGCTTGCATTTGCGTGCCGGGGCGCTGTCGCGCAACTGATCGATGCCGTGGTACGAAACAATCACGCGGCCCGGTGCAAGCGGGGCATCTGAAATACGCCGCGATCTCTGGTTTCTGTTATGCGCGGCATTGGTGCTCATGGGAGCGGGTCTGGGGCTGCGAGATCCTTGGCCGGCGGATGAACCGCGATTTGCGCTCGTTGCTCGCGACATGGTGCGTTTGCACGAGTGGCTCATTCCGCAAGTAGGGGGCGATCTCTATCCGGATAAACCGCCGCTCTTCTTCTGGTTACAGGCGCTGTGTCTCGAACTCGTCGGCTCGCTGCGTGTTGCCTTTCTCTTGCCGCCACTGTTGGCGGGACTTGCATCCGTGTTCTTGGTCTACGATGTCGCGCGCCGCTTGTGGGATCGCGAAACCGCGTTCGTCGCGGCGGGCACGTTGCTGCTCACGTTTCAGTTCTTCTGGCAATTCCGTCAGGGACAAATCGATGCGGTGCTGTGTTTCTGGACGACGCTCGGCTTGTACGGTTTGCTACGTCATCTGCTCGAAGGTCCCGCTTGGCGCTGGTACTACATCGGTTGGGCGGCAGCCGGTCTGGGAGTTATCACAAAGGGCGTTGGGTTCTTGCCGTTGCTGCTCCTCATTCCATATGTGCTTACACGGCGAAGCGCATGGCAGCCGCGAACGTACGTCGCTAGTGCGAACTGGTATTTCGGGCCGCTCGCATTCCTTGCGGCAGTCGGCGTGTGGCTGGTGCCGATGCTGCTCGCGTCTCTGTCGCGTCCCGATCTGGCGGCGTATCGAGACGAAATTCTCTTTCAACAAACCGTGCATCGCTATGCACGCGCGTGGCATCACCAAGAGCCTTTTTGGTACTTCTTCGTCGAAGTGATTCCGGCGCTGTGGCTGCCGCTGACGGCTATGTTGCCCTGGACAGTCCCTTATTGGCGGACAGCGTTCAAGCGACGCGATCTGCGCATCTTGCTGCTGCTCTCATGGGTATTGATGGTGGTCCTATTCTTCAGCGCGAGTCCGGGGAAGCGTGGCGTGTATGTGATCCCGGCCGTTCCTGCGTTTGCACTCGCATCGGGACCAGCGCTCGTGCAAGCGCTACGACGACGCGGGCCGCAGCGTGTTTTCTTTGCGTTCGCGGCGACGACCGGAGTCGCTGCGGCAGCCGGGGCTATTTTCTTTTTGTTGAAAACGACACGCCGTGCTGAACTTCTAACGACCTATGGCATCGATGCGCCCGGTCCGCTGTTGGCAGTGGCGATCGGCGCGGCGATCGCCTGTTGGGTATTCCGACCGCGCGCTGGAGCGCTCGCTTACACGGCAACGCTGGCAGTGACCATGGTCGTTATCGGGTTTTGGATTAATCCGGCCATCAACACGTCTCGCTCCAGTGAACGCCTCGTCGCAGCAGTAGAGGCACAAACGCGGCAGGTCCAGGAACTCGGGTTGGTTGCTTACCGCGAAGGTTTCTTGTTGCAGTTCAAGCGCCCCACCGTGAACTTTGGACATGCGCGGTGGCGAGAAGCGGATGTCGAGGCGGCGGATGCAGCCGCCTGGCTCGCCGCGCGTCCCGGCCGTGCGCTCCTCATGGACGATGACGCCTGGCAATTTTGCTTCAAAGACGCTGTACCTACCGTCATCGATGTCGCAAACGATCGATGGCTCCTGGTCGATCACGGTGCAGATCCCGCTTGCGTCGCGAAAGGGCATGTGGAGGCCGCACGAACATATGTGCCACCGTAGCGGCAAGAGCCAACCACTGCAGCAACAGCTGCCCCCACTTTCCTTGCAATCCCAGTCTCCTGTGTCAGAATGCGGCGCACTTTCGAGACCCGGATTTTGCAGCGGGCGCGGGGAGGGTTGATGTCGAATTGCGCTCAACACATGCGACCTCTAGAGGATCGAAGCTCGCTTCGATCGTCGTTCGCCTGTGCGGAATTCGGGCGCGGTCAGCAGCACCCATTGCGTAACGTGGTACGGGCGGATGGCGAATAGGGGACCCGAACCCACAATCGCTTCCGCGGGCGCAACTCCCGCGCCGTCGCGCCGCGCCGAGAGGCGTGCCGGGCTCGACATGCTGGTCACCAAAGTGGCTGTCGATTTCCAGTCCTTGGCGACGAATCACAGCTCGCCCGTCGTCCGCCAACATCTTGAAGCCTTACGTCACAGCGCGGACGTAGACGCAATTTTCGTCGCTCTCTTCGATGCCGAGCGTACCTGCATCGAGCAGGTCGTGAGCGCAACCAGCGTCGTGGCTCAGTTCAATCCCGAGGTGTTGCAAGGGGAATCGCTCGATTCCTTACCGTATTTCCGCGAACGGCTCGAGCACATGCGCATCGTGGAGTTGCGCGATACGTCGAAGCCGCGTCGCGAGCTCGCCGTCGAGGCGGCCCGTTTCAAGCAAATACACATCGGCGCGATGTTGCTGGTGGGCTTTGCCGTCCACGACGAAATCGCCGGCTTCCTGGCGCTCTGTTCCAACAGTCCGCGTGACAGTTGGGACGTGAACTACCATCTCATGCTCAAGCTGATCGGCACGAGCTATGCCACCGGCATCGAGCGAGTCAGCTTTCGAGAGCAGGTCGCGAGCCTGCGTGAGCGCAATGAACTCGCGCTGCCGAGTGCGAACGACGGCGTTTGGGACTTCGATGTCGAGCACAACACGGCCTATTTTTCGCCGCGCTGGAAAGCCATGCTGGGGTACGGCGATGACGAGATCATGGAGTGGGCCGATTGGCGCCGTCTCATTCATCCCGACGACAGCACTCGCGTGCAAGCGCTCCTGCGCGAGCACATTGCCGGCAAGACGTCGCGCTTCGAAAGCATGCACCGCATGCGTCACCGCGATGGTGACTGGCGCTGGATTGCTTCGCGCGCCACAGCCCGAGTTCACTCGAGCGGCAGGCTATTGCGCCTGGTGGGCGTCGAACTCGATATCACGGAACGCAAGATCTATGAAGACGCGCTGTTTCGTGAAAAAGAGAGCGCGCAAATCACGTTGCAATCGATCGGCGACGGCGTCATCACGACTGACCAACATTGTCGAGTGGAGTATTTGAATCCGGTCGCCGAGCAGCTCACGGGCTGGCGGCTCGAAGATGCACAAGGGCGGCAGATCGACGAAATCTTCCGCGGCTTCCACGAAGAAACGTGCGAGCCGTTGGAAAATCCGCTGGCGGTTGCGATTCGGCGTGCGCGTTCCATCAAGTCCGTGCGCCCGACGCTGCTGATTCGACGCGATGGCAATGAAATGTACATCGAGAACAGCGCTTCACCGATTCGCGACGGCGCGGGCGCGGTTTCCGGCGGCGTGCTGGTGTTCCACGACGTGAGTGAAAGTCGCGAGCTCAATCGCAAGCTCTCGTATCACGCAAGTCACGACATTCTCACGGGGTTGGTGAATCGGCGCGAGTTCGAATCGCGTGTAGAGCGCGCACTGAAGAGTGCGCGGGCGCGTGAAGCGTCTTTCGCGCTTTGTCATCTCGACCTGGATCAATTCAAGATCATCAACGACAACTGCGGACACAACGCAGGCGATGCGTTGCTCGGCCAGGTGGGCTCGTTACTCAAGTCGAAGATCCGTTGGCGCGATACCGTGTCGCGCTTGGGCGGCGACGAATTCGGTTTGCTGCTCGAAAGCTGCTCGTTGGAAGAAGCGCTGCGGACCGCCGAGACACTGAGCGAAGCCATTCGCAATTACAAATTCTCGTGGGAGGAGCGCACCTTCCGCATGAGCGCGAGCATCGGCATCGTGCCGCTCTCTGGGGAGAACGAAGACGTGGCCTCGGTGCTTTCGGCGGCGGACAGCGCCTGCGCCGCGGCCAAAGAAGGCGGCCGCAATCGCATCTACAGCTTCCAGGAAAACGATATCGATCTGATGCGCCGCCGCCGCGAGATGCAATGGGCGGCTCGCATCAACAACGCGCTCGAAGAATCGCGGTTCGAGATTTTCCGCCAAATGATTCAGCCGCTGCAGCAGAACGACGTCGGCCTGCACTACGAATTACTGCTTAGAATGCGCGATGAAAACGGTAAAATCGTCGCGCCCGATCAGTTCATCGCTGCCGCCGAACGTTACGGTATTACGCCCAGTATCGATCGCTGGGTGATCGAGAACGCGTTCCGCTGGCTGGTGTCCGAAGCCGACGAGCGAGAAAAGCTCGCACTGTGTTCCATCAATTTGTCGGGCCAGAGTTTGGGCGACGATAAATTCCTGCCGTTCGTCATCGAACAATTCCACCGCAGCGGCCTCGACGGTTCGCGCGTGTGTTTCGAGATCACCGAAACGGCGGCCATTGCGAGTTTCTCGCAGGCAAACCGTTTCATCCAAGCCCTCAAGGAGCTTGGCTGCCGCTTCGCGCTCGATGATTTCGGCACGGGGTTGTCGTCGTTCGGCTATTTGAAACATTTCCCCGTCGACTTTCTCAAGATCGACGGCAGCTTCGTGAAAGAAATTTTGCACGACCCCATCGATCGCGAAATGGTCCGCTCCATCAACGAAATCGGCCATCTCACGGGTAAGCAGACCATCGCTGAATTCGCCGAGAATCAAGAAGTGATCGAAATGCTGCGCGGAATCGGTGTCGACTACGCGCAAGGCTACGGCATCGCGACACCGCAGCGGGTGTTCAAAGTGATGAATTCGTAGAGGAGTCCGCAGCCCGCAGTCGGCAGCAAGAAGCGAAAAAATTAGGCACTCATTCTGGCTGCAGACTGACGGACTGTAGACTGCAGACTTTCCACACCGTCTTGCCACTCCTCCCTCCCGCTGCTATTTTTCCCTACGTCTCCTGAAGCTCGCGCGACGTGACCGATGCGCAGTGGGAACCTCTCTCACGGGGGCTGCATTGGTCGTAAGCGAGTCCTCTTCGGTGATGTTTTCAACGAGAAACATGCATCGAAGATGTCTCGCCCGCTGCGCTCCATCCTTTCGGGAAGCTCTAGACCCTGCACAACAATAAATCGCGCCTCGCACGAGGTGTGGTTCATTGTCGTTGCGGATCGGTTCGACTGTTCATCCATGGAGAATTCGTTATGAGTTTTGCCTTACCTTCCTTGCCATTCGCTGCCAACGCGCTTGCTGCGCGCGGCATGTGTCAGGAGACGCTCGAGCTGCATCATGGCAAGCATCATCAGGCTTACGTGACTGCGCTCAACGCACTGGTGGAAAAGAACGACGCTCTCAAGAACAAATCGCTCGAGGAGATCGTCAAATACTCCTACGGCAAGGAAGAACTCACGCCGGTGTTCAACAATGCCGGCCAACACTGGAATCACTCGGTGTTCTGGAATTCGGTCTCGCCCACGGGCGGCGGCATTCCCGGCGAGCTCGAGAAAAAGCTCGTGAGCGATTTCGGCAGCGTCGACAAATTCAAGGAGCAATTCAAAGCCGCGGCGCTCGGCCAATTCGGCTCGGGATGGGCGTGGCTCGTGCTTGCGTCGGACGGCAAGTTGAAGATCACCAAGACGCCGAACGCCGCGACACCGCTCGCCACCGGTGAAGGCAAAGTGCTACTCGTATTGGATGTGTGGGAGCACGCCTATTACGTCGATTTCCGCAATCGTCGTCCCGACTTCACGGATAACTTTCTCGCCAAGCTAGCGAACTTCGAATATGCCGCTCAGCAGCTGAAGGCGGCTTAAGACCCTCACCAAGCCCCCACTCGAACCCTCCCCCGCGTAGCGGGGGAGGACCAGAGTCTTTCGCATCTTGCCAGCGCTTTTTCCCCTCCCTTGCGCGTCTTCGCGCGGGGGACGGATAGGGTGGGGGCTCTTAGCTAATAGCCCGCTAGTTGCTAGTTATCTCGCAATCCAAACCGCATCGACAAATCGATAGCGCGAACATGTTTGGTGAGTCCGCCGACGCTGATGAAATCAACACCGGTGTCGGCGATGCTCCTGAGGGTTTCGAGCGTCACGTTGCCCGACGCTTCGAGTTCGACACGTCGCGCATGGTTGCGTGCGAGCTGCACGGCCTGGCGCAGTTGCTCTAGAGAAAAGTTGTCTAGTAACACTCGATCGATATCACCGGCGAGCGCTTGTTCGAGTTCGTCCAAAGTTTCGACTTCCACTTCCACCATTGCCTTGCCGGCAACTGCGCGTGCACGTTGTATCGCAGCTGCGATCGAGCCTGCTGCTGCAATGTGATTCTCTTTGACGAGCACGGCATCGAAGAGACCGACGCGATGATTCATGCCGCCGCCGCAACGCACGGCATATTTTTGCGCGAGCCTGAGTCCTGGAATCGTTTTGCGTGTATCGATCACGCGCGTCGCAGTGCCATGTAATGCATCGGCATAGCGACGAGTCTCCGTCGCAGTTGCCGATAATGCTTGTAGAAAGTTGAGCGCCGTCCGTTCACCCGTAAGAATCGGACGTGCCGGTCCCGTGAGCTTGCATAGAACGACGTTCGCCGCGACTCGCTCACCTTCGCCTACGTTCCATTTGACGCCGATGGCGGCATCGAGCTGTCGAAACACTTCACTGAACCACGCTTGGCCACAGATCACCGCCGGTTCGCGCGTAATGACCGTCGCCTCCGCACGCGCGGTACTCGGAATCAGTGTAGCCGTGAGATCGCCTGAACCCACGTCCTCGGCGAGGGCTTGCTCGACTTGAGCAGTGATGTTGGTGGGGAGGATGGGGTGGTGCATAGGGAGGGCTTAAGTCGACAGAGAGGTCCGGTCCGCGGCTAGCGGCCAGAATGACAACGCGCAGTATCCACGTCGGCCGGCCCCTGGCTCAATGGAAAAGCGTTATCGCTGCGATTTCATCTCAATTTATGACCCTGTAGCCCCGCTCTTCCATTCTGGCCGCGGACGGCGGACCGCAGTCCGCGGACCAGTGTTCGGCTTCAACCGGTGGTAGGCCTAGAACGGCAGCCCGTGGCTCGCGCCGCCCATGCACATCAACATGGGAATGGACAAAATGAAATTGGTGCGTGAGGCATACAAGGCGACTTTGCGCGCTTGCGCCTTTTCGGGGTCGGTCGCCGGGACTAGACCGAGAATCTTCTTCTGATTCGGCCAAATAAGGACCCACACGTTGAACAACATGATGGTGCCCAGCCACGCGCCGATGCCGATCACGAGTTGGTAGGGGTTGAAGGGATCGTTCCCCATGCCGAGGGTGAATGCGCCGACGAAGTTATGTCCGCGTCCCAAATACCAGGCGCCCGTGAGCCAGGTGGCCACGGCACCCCAGCGAAACCAGAGGAGCGCGCGCGGTGCGACGTACTTAGTGATGCCGGCCCCGCCAGGACCGCCTGTATCGGCGGCGGCGGCGCTGAGTGCCGGAACTTGCACGACGTTGAAGTAGTAGAGCAGCCCGATCCAGGTGATGCCCGAAAGGAAGTGGAACCAACGCGCCAGCGAGAACTCGTTCCATCCGCCGGTAATCGCCAGCGCGATGATGATCGCGATCACGAATCCCGTGGCGATGGATCCCTTGATAGAAGTCAGTGGATTCATTGTGAAAGACCCCTGGGTGCCAGAGTTGTTGTTGTTTCAGCCGCGCCGTAACCGAACGCAGGCTTGCAGGTCACGGACTTACAGAGCCGTTGAAGAATAGGGGAGCGGTCCCCATAATTCAACGGCGCGCCCTTTGGCGCCATTACGTGTGCAATGCAATCGCCCGCTTCCCCTTGCGTTAGAGTGTGTACGCTGGACGACGAGCAGTTTTGTCTCGGCTGCGGCCGCCACATCGATGAGATCGTCGCCTGGTCCAGCCTGTCGGCGGTCGAGCGACAGGCGGTATTGGATGCGATCGAACGCCGCGGCCGTCCGTTGCAGGCGCCCGTACCGCGCACGTATCGCAAGTTTTAGGTCAATGCAGGCCGAGCGGCCTGCGGTACAGAGGTAAGAGTCGTGGACGTCATCGAACGCATCAAGAATCAGTTGAGTTCGCACCCGGTGTTGCTCTACATGAAGGGGACGCCCGACTTCCCGCAATGCGGCTTCTCGGCGGCGACCGTGCGCACGCTGCAAGCCGCCGGCGCCAAGTTCGACTACATCAATATTTTCGAAGATCCGGAGCTGCGCGAAGCGCTGAAGCGCTACTCGAACTGGCCCACCTATCCCCAACTCTATGTGAAAGGCGAACTGATCGGCGGGGCCGATATCGTGACTGAGATGTATAGGAGTGGGGAGTTGCAGAAGCTGTTAGCGGCCTAGGAGGGCTTTTCAGGCTCTCCCGCCGCCGTTACCGTCGCATCGTAAATCCCTTTGAACCGATTGCAGATCGCACAGAAGAGATCGGCTGTCTGTTCCGCATCGTAGGCGGCTGAATGAGCTGCGCTCGAGTCCCAAGTCAGCCCCGCTGCTTGCAATGCTTTGGAAAGGACTGTTTGACCGAACGCAACGCCTGAGAGGGCTGCGGTATCTAATGTCGAGAACGGGTGAAAGGGATTGCGCTTGATGTCACAGCGTGCCACCGCGGCATTTACGAAATTCAAATCGAAATAGGCGTTGTGCCCTACCAGCACTGCGCGCGTGCAGTCGTTGTGTTTGACTGCTTGACGCACGTCGCGGAACAGCCGCGTGAGTGCTTCGCGTTCGGGAACGGCGGGGCGCAAGGGATGAAACGGATCGATGCCGTTCACGGCGAGCGAAGCGGGGTCCAGATTCGCGCCGGGAAACGGTTGAACGTGATAACGCCACGTTTCGCCGCGAGTGAGTGTGCCGTCCCCTTGGATTTCGACGAGCACCGCGGCAATTTCGAGTAGCGCATCTTTGTTGGGATTGAAGCCGCCGCACTCGACATCCACCACGACGGGCAAGAAGCCGCGGAAGCGATTCGCCATCGGCAGTTTCGACATGCTTGAGCTCATGCCGCCACGCTCGCGCGCATGCGCCACGCCAGTGTTTCGCCGGCGCGAAACGGCACAAGTTCATCCGTGCCGAATGTGTAACTTGCGGGCACTCGCCACTCGGTGCGCTCCAGTTCGATGAAATCCACATTGCGCGGCAGTCCATAGAATGCCGGGCCGCGTTCGCTTGCGAATGCTTCCAATCGCGCGAGCTTTCCCGCAGCTTCGAACACTTCTGCATAGAGCTCGATGGCAGCGTGCGCCGAAAAAATTCCGGCGCAGCCGCAAGCCGTCTCTTTGGTGTGCTTGGCATGCGGCGCACTGTCGGTACCGAGAAAGAACTTAGCGTTGTCGCTCGTTGCCGCCTCCACTAGCGCTTGCCGATCGTCCTCGCGTTTGAGTACCGGCAAGCAGTAATAGTGCGGGCGGATGCCGCCTTGAAAGAGAGCATTGCGATTGTGCAATAGATGTTGCGGTGTGATCGTGGCTGCAACAGCGCTGCTCGCATGATTGACGAACTCGACGGCAGCACGCGTCGTGACGTGTTCGAAGACGATTTTGAGACGCGGGAAGCGCCGCGTCATGGGTTCCAAAATGCGATCGATGAATACGCGCTCGCGATCGAAAACATCGACCTCGGCGTTCGTGACTTCGCCATGGACTTGCAACACGAGTCCGCATTCTTCCATGGCGGTGAGCGCGTCGTAAATTTTTTCGATCGCCGTGACGCCCGCATCCGAATGCGTGGTTGCACCGGCGGGATATAGCTTGGCGCCCGCGATGAAGCTATTCGCTTTGGCGAGACGTATCTCCTGCGGCGCAGTGCTGTCCGTCAGATACAAAGTCATCAATGGTTCGAAGCGTGATTCTCGCGGTAGCGCCGCTAAAATGCGCTCACGATAAGCAGCGGCTGCAGCCACCGTCGTGACCGGCGGCTTGAGATTCGGCATCACGATGGCGCGACCGAACTGAGCGGCGGTGAAAGGCAAGACAGCAGCGAGATGCGCGCCATCACGGAGATGCAAGTGCCAATCATCGGGACGGCGGAGGCGGAGTGCGGTTGTGGTCATGAGGCGAAGTGTAGCGGAGAGATAAGGTCCGCGGCCGGCAGCTTGCGGTCCGCGGCCAAAAACACGTTCCTTCTCTCCGCTCGTCCTGAGCTTGTCGGGACCTCTTCAAGAATGCTTCGACAAGCTCGGCATGAGCGGGCAGTTAAGACGTGCTCCGCTTCCTCGTCCTTCTAGCCGCAGACCGCCGACCGCGGACTGCAGAGTCTTCCGGCCGTCCCGCCCGCCACACCTCCGCACTCTTTCCCACTATCAACTCCGCCGCCCATCGCACTCCGAACCCGGTCATATCCGTAGGAATGTGAGCCAAGCCGCCCGTACGGTGACCGGCGGACAGATCGAGATGGACCCAGGGAATGCCTGCAGGCACGAAGCGATTCAGAAATCGCGCGGCCAAAATGTGGTCGCCTTTGCTGCCGGGCGTGCATTGCAGGACATCGGCAATCGGGCTCTCGAGATCGCTGTCGTAATCGTTGTCGAGCGGAAATCCCCATACACGTTCGCCGGTCGCGCGGCCCGCAGCTTCGAGCGCATCGCGCCACTCGGGGCGATTCGTGAACACGCCGCTCATACGTTCGGTGAGTGCTGTGACGCAAGCGCCCGTGAGTGTTGCAAAGTCGACGATGAGATTAGGTTGCGCACGCGCGGCCAACGCAAGCGTATCGGCCAGCACCATGCGTCCTTCTGCATCGCTGTGGACGACTTGAATCGTTGTGCCGTCAGCCGCTGTCACCACATCCTGCGGTCGATAGGACTTGGGTCCGATTTCGTTTTCGGTCAGCGCGAGCCAGCAGTCGACATCGATGGGCGCATCGAGCAGTGTGAGCGCGAGCAAGATGCCCACGGCCACAGCACTGCCTTGCATGTCAGCGTGCATGTGATACATGCCTTGCTGGGTTTTGAGATTGATACCGCCGGTATCGAAGCAAATGCCTTTACCGACGAGTGCAATACGTGCTGTCGCGCGCCGGGTTTTTGCGCGACGTGAGAGATGCACGATCCCTGCATCGCGATGCGCATTGGCCTGTGCGACAGCGAGAAAAGCGCCTGCGCCAAGTTGTGTGAGTGCCCGCTCGCCGAGGAATCTCATGCGCCAGCCGTGCTGTTTGGACAGTGAAGCAAGTGCGCGTGCGTACGTCGTGCAGTTCAAGTGGTTGGGCGGTAGCGTACTCAACCAGCGTGCCAAATAATTGCCACGATGCGTGGCGAGCGCCATCTCCACATCTACTTCCGCACCATCGTGGAGCAAAGTGATTCGCTCGAGCGGCGTTCGCGGTGCGGATTTTGATTTGAGACTGGGCATCTGCGCGTTGCCCGCGAGTGCGGCTGCGAGTAGCGCCTGCAATGTAGATACTTGTTCGTCACGCTCGAAGCCGGAGACTGCCAATAACAGCCGTTTAGGTGTGGTGGCGGAGGTTTCTTTCCATAAACGGCCAGAGAGTGTGAGCTGCTCGAATGTCGAAGCGTTGCGCTTGGCAATTCCGATCGCGATCAATGGATGCTTGGGTGTTGCCGCGCGCGCACTGATGACGTTAGTTGCTCGCGTCTTCGCAGACCGATGTAGAGCGCGCCAGACATCGGCATCGGGAAGCGCGGACAATGCTGACGCCGCGTTGTCCTCGGCAACGAGGAGCAATACTGCATCGTGAGCATCGATGTGCCGAACAGTGAGACGAGCACGCTCTTGTTCGATGACGATGCGTTCGAGCGGAGGGAGTATGGATCGCAACGTGTTACCTTGACCCGTTGTAGTCAAACCTCGATCATACGCGGCGCTGTAGTCGTTGCCGAGATTCACATGGCAGAGCCTTCCAAGCTGGATGACATCGATCCCGAAGAAACTCGCGAATGGCTTGAGTCCATGGACTCTGTCCTCAAGGCTCAAGGCGCGGCGCGCGCCCATTTTTTGCTAGAGCAACTCAT
>Ga0207667_10000643_pt1 | contig 45271 bp, 33 predicted proteins | sample KBSCornC52_FD_184301 | JGI IMG/M metagenome (GOLD analysis project Ga0207667, IMG submission 184301) | Corn rhizosphere microbial communities from Kellogg Biological Station, Michigan, USA - KBS Corn C5-2 (SPAdes) (version 2) | ecosystem: Host-associated > Plants > Roots > Rhizosphere > Soil ... | reverse complement strand
CGTGCTTATGACCGTATCCTCAAAGTAGCCCGTACCATTGCAGACCTTGCTGGAGAAGAGCATATTAAACCGGGGCATTTGGCCGAAGCGATACAGTACCGATGCCTGGACAGGGAGGCGTGGGGAAACCAATAGTCTTTACAGCTTCTCCAGCATCTCCACCACCTTCTCCCTTTTCAGGATCAGATAGCCGATGCGATCGTTACTGATGCCTTCTTTCAGCTGATAGCTGAACTCCAGCTGATCGTTCCTTACCGTCGTCTCGAAGTACCGGAAGGAGATATTGGGATACTGCTTCAGCTCTTCTCCAATCTCGTACAAATGGGTGGAGAGAATGAACAGGGACTGAGGTATCCGGATCAGCCCTTTTATGACGGCCGTAGAGCATTTCATAGCATCCTGCATGTTGGTGCCCTTGAACAGCTCATCGATGAGCACAAGCCATTTTTTTTTACCGCTGATCTTCATCAGCGTGTCCCGTATGCGCTGCACCTCATTGAAGAAATAGCTTTCCCCTTTGGCGATATTATCCATTACATTGATGTTGCTGAGAATGCCGTCGAAAAGGCTCAGTCGCATGCTGGCGGCGGGTACGCCCATCCCGAGATGCGCCAGGAATACGGATACTCCAACGGCCCGGATGAAGGTGCTTTTCCCGGCCATATTCGCCCCCGTGAGAAAGAGAAAGTTGGTGGATCTGTCCAGCTGTACATCATAGGCCACGGGAGTGGGCAATAAAATATGATACAGGGAGCTCACTTCCATAAAAGGGTCCCCGCTCCTGGTAAAAGTGGGGAATGCCAGGCGATATTTTTTCACGGCCATGGCCATGGAATACCAGGCATCCAGCTTGCTGTGGATCTCGATCAGTCCCTGCATCAGGCTTTTAGACCGCTCGCGGATATGATAACCATAATGGACAACCTGTATGGCGTTGAGCTTGGCGCCGGGAGCTGTTCTGGCAAGGGATTGCAGCACCTCGATGTCCAGCAGCCGCCGGCCTCTTTCCAAAAGATCCTTGAGCAGCGGGGGGCAGTCGGGCTTGTTCAACAGCTCTATCAGCTGTACCATGCCACGGATAAAATCTGCAAAATGACCGACAGAATACCTTACGAGGGAATAATCGGGAGCGTGAAAGAGCTTATACATCAGGGCTCCCGGTAAATTATGAGATTGGGGTATGGTATCGATGGCCGTCTCGTAAAAACGTTCCATCACCATCACCGTACCATTGCTGATGGTCAGCGGCCATTCATCCATCCGTTGTAAAATCAGGGCAAGTATCTGCTGTGTCTCCAGGATAGGTTCCAGGGCGCCGAAAGGACGGTTGAAGTATTCCAGCAGCCGGTCTTTTCCCCCCTGTGTCCGGGTAAGGTCCAGCTTGTGAAAGACGGAAAATTCCTCCTCCTGGCTGAATAATGACAGGTCCGAGTAGGTTGTATAGTCGATGTCCATAATGATCTATTTGTCCGGCAGCCTGGTCATGGAGGCCCATTGACCACCATTAAAGCTCAAACTTCAGCCGTTGTCCCCATTGAGACTCATCAAACCCCCCATTTCCATAAACCAGGCGTCCATTTACAAAAGTATGGGTGACGGTGGCCGGGAATTCAAATCCTTCCAGGGGACTCCACCCGCACTTGTACAAAATATTTTTCCCGCTGACCCTCCAGGGCTTATTCATATCCACGATGACAAGGTCCCCCCAGTATCCTTCCCGGATAAAACCCCTTTCGGCGATGCGGAAACAGGTGGCTACGGCATGGCTCATTTTCTCCACCACCTTTTCCAAACTTATCTTTCCTTCCTTCACATAATGCAGCATCAGTGACAAAGAATGTTGCACCAGGGGCAGACCTGCGTGCGCCTTTTCGTAGCCGTCGCCGCCGCCAGTGACAGGAGCGGGTGTCAGGGTCCCGTCAGACTGTCGGATCCATCCTTTCTCTTCCAGGGTATGCGGCGCATGATCCGTGGCTATCAGGTCCAGCCTGTCGTCCAGCAGCGCTTTCCAGAGCGCTGCCCGATTGTTTGGCGCCTTGATGGCAGGATTGCATTTTATCCGATTGCCAAGAGTCGCATAGTCATCACTGGTAAAATGAAGGTGATGGACGCATACTTCGGTGGTGATCCTCTTTTCTTTCAGTGGTAGAAAGTTACTGAAAAGCTGCATCTCTTTCTCCGTGGAAAGGTGGAATACGTGCAGGCGCGAACCATATTTCTTAGCGAACTGTATGGCAGTGAGAGAAGATTCGAAACAGGCTTCCTCATTCCTGATCCGCGGATGATCCGCTGCTACCAGGGGCCGCTGCTCCTTTTTGATGTTTTCCAGGTTCTGCCGGATGATCTTTTCGTCTTCACAGTGGGTGGCGATCAAAACCTCGCTGTCCCGGAACAGCCTGTCCAGGGTGAGGTAATTATCCACCAGCAGATTGCCCGTGGAGGCTCCCATGAATATCTTGATCCCGCAAACGTCCTTTTTCTTTTCATTTGTCCGTAATGCTTCATCGGCATTGTCATTGGACGTGCCCATATAAAAGGAGTAATTAGCAAGGGAGCTTCGGGCGCCGATGGCATACTTGTCTTCCAGCAGATCCTGTGTAAATACGGGGGGCAGGGTATTGGGCATCTCCATAAAGGAAGTGACGCCTCCAGCTACGGCTGCCCTTGCTTCGGTGTAGATGGTAGCCTTGTGGGTTAGTCCCGGCTCACGGAAATGTACCTGGTCATCAATGACGCCGGGCAATAAAAACAAGCCTTCACCGTTGATCTCGGTTGCGGCAAAGCCGGGAGTAATGCCCGTTGCTATTTTTTCGATGCGGCCGTTCTTTAACAGTAAATCTGAGGTAATGATCTTACCTTCGTTGACTATGGAAATGTTCTTGATCAGGTAATTATGCATAAAAAATAATTGAGCCATACCCGGCATACCAATTCTATGACGCAAGTTATAAAAACCATCGCTAGGCTGCTGATAATTTCGGGACTTCCCATCTTTACCTCCGCACAATCGACATTTTTACCCCAGGGGTCCAAGTTCGAACATTTCCTGGACAGGATGGAAATACTGCAACAAAGGGATGGCGAGCTCAATATTACCACGGACAAACCTATTAGCCGGCGTATTGCTGTCCGGGTATCCGAACTGGCGGACTCCCTATATCATTTTTATCCTTACGACGACATATACCATATTTCACCGGTGGACAGACGGAATCTTCAGTCTTTGTTGATGAACAATGCGGAATGGGTCAGTGGCAGCAAGGATAGCTTCGCGTCCAGGCATCCCTGGTGGAATACCTTCTATAAGGATAAGGCGAATTTTTACCAGGTGAATGAAAAGGACTTTTTTCTGGCTGTCAACCCTGTCATTCAACAGACCCAGTCGGTGGAGACGGGTAATAAGGCCCGTGTTTTTCTCAACTCCAAGGGGCTTACTCTCCGGGGTCTGATCGCGGGCAAGCTTGGCTTTTCCGCCTATCTTACGGACAACCAGGAGCGGGGGCCTCAATATGTGATGGATCGCATCGCCCAGTTCCATGGCGTACCGGGCGCGGGCTATTACAAGACCTTTAAGCAAACAGGAGTGGATTATTATGACAACAGGGCTTCCATCTACTTCAATGCCTGGAAATATTGCGATTTTCAGTTTGGATACGACAAGAACTTTATAGGGAATGGGTACCGCAGCCTTTTCCTCAGCGACTTTGCCGGCTCGTATCTTTTCCTGAAGTTCAACCTTCGCATCTGGAAACTGAATTATCAGAACATTTATATGGAGCTGATCAGCCAGCATGGGCCGGGTGATTACCAGTATCCGAAGAAATATGCCACGATCCATCATCTCAGCGTCAATGCCGCACCCTGGCTTACCCTGGGGCTGTATGAGAATATCGTGTTCAGCCGTCCCGATCACTATGATTTCTCCTATCTCAACCCGGTGATCTTTTTGCCGGCGGCACAGCAACAGAATGGTTCGCCTGACAAGAGTACGGTGGGGTTTGATTTTAAGGCCAATGTCGGGCATGCGACCCAGTTCTACGGGCAACTCCTGTTCAATGAATTTGTGCTGAACCAGATCAAGCATTATTCGCGGGGATGGTGGGGGAATAAGCAGGGGCTTCAGCTGGGCATGAAATATATCGACGCCTTTGGAGTAAAGAACCTGGATCTACAGGCGGAGACCAATATTGTGAGACCCTTTACCTATCAGCATGACGACTCGGTCGGCAATTTCAGCCATTATAATCAGCCCCTCGCCCATCCTCTAGGCGCCAATTTCGCAGAGTTCATCGGCATTTTTCATTATCAGCCGGCTTATAAATGGACCCTGGAAGGGAAGATCATCTATTATAAGCAGGGGCTCGATTCCGCCGGCGTCAATTTTGGGAGCAATGTCATGGAGAACTACCTGACCCGTCCCCGTGACTATGGATTCAGCATTGGGTCCGGCATACCTGTCAACTGTATCAATGCTTCCGGGTTTGTCTCCTATGAATGGAAGGAAAATCTTTCTCTCGACCTTTCCATCCAGTACAGAAATTTCTCCGTCAATGATCCTTCGGGGGGCTATCACAGCAGCAGCTCCACGCTTTTTACTGCCGGCATTCGTCTGAACATGTTCAGGCGTCAGTATGATTATTGAGCGGGCCGTCCCGGGCTCATTAGCTACATGGCCAGCAGTACCGCTACATAATGGCAAAGCGCCGCGGCAAGTACAAAAGCATGCCACACTGCATGGGTATAGGTGTATTTGTCCCATAAGTAAAATATGGCCCCAATGGAGTAGAGTCCGGCGCCGACGAAGACGAGTATAAGCACTTCCTGCGGCAGCTGGTCGAAGAATTTACGGCCCCCGGCCACCATGATCCAGCCCATGGCCAGATAGATAATGGTGGAGATGATCTCCCACCGGCCTGTAAACAGTATTTTGAAGACCACACCTGCGGCGGTGAGAGACCAAAGAATGGTCAGCAGGGTCATGCCAAAGGAATTGTTCACATACACCAGCAGGAACGGAGTATAAGTACCGGAAATAAAGAAGTAGATGCTGATATGGTCGAAGATCTTTAAGGTTCTCTTTTGGCGTGGCTTTTTTGCCAGGTGATAGAGTGTGCTGGTGACAAAAGCAAGCAGGAAGCAAAATCCGTAGATGCAACAGCCGATAAGGCCCTTTGTATTACCATGGAGGGTAGCTATTCCCGGAAGGACCGGAAGCGCTGCGAGTCCGAACAATACGCCTGCTGCATGTGTAAGCCCATTGACCAATTCCTGATGACGCGTGTAACTCTCCATATCCACAAAATCTTTCCAGGAATCTTAATGCAACGATCAGACCAACCCAGGAGTCGCCAACGGCGGCTCGTCCGCAGGACAGACATTAGCGGATTATCCTTCGAAGATGATGGAAAAGATGATCTGTCGGGACTTGATCTTGTCTATGACATTGGAATATTGCAGGCTGGGGTCCCGGCTATGAATATTCTTGAGGCCCTCGCTGATCTTCAGCTCGGGGGAAAGGATAAAGACGGGGAAATAGATCTGAAAGCCAAGGCCTGCCTCGACGCTAAAGTCGGAAGAGCTGAGCTTTACCAGGTTTTCCGCCTTGCGGGCTGAAGAGTTGGAAGCCAGGTCATAGCGATAGTTGACGCCTCCCATCATATAGACCCTGAAGTTCCCTATACGGTCCGACAGGAATTTCACCTGGGCGGGGAATCCCAGTAAAAGGGATTGTATCTGCTTGGTTGCCAGTATCTGTTCGCCGTCGGGAGGATACTTGACATGATAGGAGATGCTATTGCTGCTAAAAATGAACTCGGGGAAGGCAAAGCGGAACTCCAGGTGATCGGCGACATGGAAGGTGAACATCCCGGATACTCCAAAGCCACCGCTATTTAAAGGGTTGACATACAATACGCTATCGCTTTGCAAGAATTTCGGATGGGCGCTGACCTGAAAATGGGAGTTGTTGTACAGGAAGCCGATGCCCAGGTAATATTTTTTACTATCGTGATCCGGAAGATTCAGATAATCCCGCAATTGAGCCGATGCGCGGCCTCCTGACATTAGGAATCCTATGACAAATATTATGGTACAGATACCCCTCCTCTTTGTCGACAAAAATGCGTTCAGATTCATAAATGACTTAAGATCAGTTATTTAAGACTAGTCCGTAAACGATGGTTATAGCCAGAGGGTAAATATTGTCAATAGGCCTGAATTACGTAATAAAATTAAACGGCAAAAGATGCAATTTAATTGCCATGAGCTGATTCAATAACAAGATTTTAGGGACATGTTAACTACCCGCCCCTGGAGGCCAAGGAGGTGGTCAGGCGATTGCCTTTTCCCCTGTATAGATGGAGCAGATACCCAGACTGAGCCTTTTAAGCCGGGTATTTACGTACCCACATTTTTCCAGTATCCGGATAAGGTCCTTTCCTTCCGGAAATGCTTTTATAGAGTCGTTGAGGTATTGGTAAGCTTCTCCGCTGTGGGATACGGCCTTTCCAACTCGGGGAGCTATAAGGTTACAGTATAGATTGTATAATTGCCGGACACCTATGATCCTGGGCTGGGAGAATTCCAGGATCACCAGCCGGCCCCCAGGTCTTAGCACCCGCAGCATTTCTTTCAGGCCTTTTTCCAGGTTCTCGAAGTTGCGGACGCCAAAGGCTACCGTAATGGCGTCAAAGCTATTGTCCGGAAAGTCAAGGTTCTCGCTGTCCCCTTGCTGTAATACAATGCGGTCTTCCAGCTTGTGCCGGGCTATCTTTTGTCTGCCGATGTCCAGCATGCCGTTGGAAATATCGATGCCTGTGATCTTTTCGGGGGTGAGGTAGCGGGTCATCATGATCGCCATATCGGCTGTGCCCGTGGCTACATCCAGTATCTGTCCCGGATGCAGGTCCATCAGTCTGCGGATTGTTCTCCGCCTCCAATAGATATCGACGCCGCCGGAGAGGAAGCGGTTCAGGAAATCATAACGGAATGCGATCCTGTCGAACATGGCAGCTACCTGCTGCTTCTTTCCTAATTCCGAGTCTTTGAATGGAACGATCTTATCATGCGAGTACTGGGCCATAGCGGGGGCAATTTACGACAAAAGCCCCTTACCAGGGGCTTTTGTCGATGAGGCTATTGATCCCACCAAAGGTGGTCGGAGAGTTGGACGGTTGGGGCGTTCTTTCCGTTGCGTGAGAGCTCGTCCACCGGATAGGGCATTCTTCTGATAAAGCTGGTCAGGAGGGCGCCTACCGGCAGCGTGAATCCCTGATAGGCGTAATCGGTCCTGCGCATATCGTCCCAGGTCACGGGGCTGAGGAAGCAGGCTACATATTTCTCCTTCATGATCAGCTGGAGGGTCAGCGCACCCGAGCCTACTGCTACTGACGGGTCGGAGGTGTAGCGGGTAATAGCTGTATCCGGGAGGCTCATTTTCATCATATGCTGTTTGATACCGTCCAGATAGGCGAGATATGCGTTGGGTTTATCGCCTTTCCGGAAGAGGGCTTCCGCCTTGAGAAAATCAGCTTCCGCATAAGTAGCGATCAGGAAGGGAGCTGTAGTAGTGGAATACCAGCCATCTTCGGTGAGATAACATTCTTCATGGTTTGTGCCAGTGCCGATACGGCCTTTCCCGTTGGGCGTGCCACGGTAGTCACCGAATTTGGTGGTATCGGTGATATGGGGCAGACGTGGGTCGAATACGCCATAGGTGGCGCCGTCGAGGGCATCGACAAAATAGGAGGAGAGCCAGCCATCCAGGTTGAGGCCGGCATTGGCGATGGCCACGTCACCCCAGGGATTGTCGTTGACGCCGGAGTTAAAGGCTATGACCTGCGCGTCGTCGCCGTTGCCTGTATAGCCGGAGCTCAGTTCGCTGAGCACGGCGTCGGCATTGTAGCCGGGCTGTTTCGACAGCTGGTTGAGCATTCTGGCTTTCAACATGTGGGCCGTTTTTATCCAGGCTGTCACGCTTCCTCCGTGGATAAAATCGCTGGCGGCGTCCATTTCGCCGGCGGCATCGGGCTGTTGCAGCGCAGCAATCCCCGCATCCAGCAACGCGATACAGGTGTCATAGATATCTTTCTGATTATCGAATTTGGGCGTAAGATTTTGTACACCGAGAAAGGCCTGGGAATAAGGGATATCACCCCAGGCGTTGGATGTCATATTAAGATGCAGCGCGAGGAGAATATCCGCTACTCCAACGTAGGCGTTTGTACCTTTGGCTGCGGCGAATTTCCGCATGTCATAGAGATCCGTCATGATGTTATAGATGTCATTCCAGGCTGTGCTGGCATCGATATTATCATAGACATCTGCTCCGCCGGCGGGGTTGGGGGAAGCCAGGTACTGTACATAATAGGAGGTATAGTTACTGATCTGAAATATGTCGTTGGCCGTATTATAGGTGGTATTGGCCAGGAGGCCATTGATCGGCGGCTCTTCGGCGGCGTTAGGATTCTTATTGATGGCTAGATATTTCTTACAGCTGCCGGACAGGGTTGCCCAGGCCATGAAAATGAGGACCGGCAGTATCGTATTTCGGGTGATTGATCTCATTGGAATAATTTTTTATTGTTTACAAGCCAAGGTTCAGGGATATCCAGTAGCTGCGCAATGCAGGATAGCTAAAGCCTGCAAATCCGTTGGCATTGCTGCCGCCGGGCGTCGAGCTGGATTCCGGATCGAAGCCTTTGTATTGCGTGATCAAGATGAGGTTGTTCCCCGTGAACGAGAGGTTCGCATCATGAATGAATGTGTGTCCCAGCAGGGATGAGGGCAGCCTGTAGCTCAGGGATGCCGACCTTAAGCGAACCCAGGCAGCATCTTCGATAAAGTTCTCCGCAATGCCGCGATAAACGTTGCGATAGTAACCGTTGCCGTAGCTCACACCGTCGGGACCTGTGCCCTGACCCAGCCAGACTGGGGTAGTATTAGGTGTTCCGTCCGCATGTACACCTTTGAATGTAACAGTCTGGTCCCTGTTGAGCGTGACAGCCGACTCACCGAATGCAGCCAGGAAGTTGCTGAACTGATCGTATTTTTTCAGCCCGAGCCGGGCGTCCCAGAGCATGTACAGGCTCCAGCTCTTATAGTTGAAGGTGTTGGAGAGGTTAACTATCCATTTGGCGAAGGCGTTGCCCAGGATCTTTTGATTGGAGTAGGGTGTCAGGACGGGAAAACCTTTAGCGCTGATGAGCCAGGGAAGGTTCTTATCGGAATAGTTGGGGTTCTTTGTATCCTGGTAACGGCTTACAGGCGTACCGAAGAGGTCGCCAACGGAGTTGCCCTTGATGTACTTCTGTGTCACCGTGGAATTGGAATAACCGAATTGACTGCTTACGACGATCTCATCCAATCCGGGATAGATGGCGAGGATCTTGTTCCTGTTGGCCGAGATGTTGGCGCCAATGTCCCAGCTGAACTTGCTGGTTCGGATGGGAGTACCCTTGACCGTGAGCTCGATACCTTTGTTCTGAAGCTCGCCCGCATTGAGGGTGATCTTATTGAAACCGGTGGAATTAGCTACGGATACGGGTAAGATCTGATCCTTGCTTTTGGACAGATAGACGGTGGCGTTTAGGCTCAATCGATTGTGGAGGAAATTCAGGTCGAAGCCTGCCTCGTAGGTGGTGGTCCTTTCGGGTTTAAGATCTTGCACGCCTGCATTGGCATAACGGGTCCAGCCGATGACCCCATTGATGGGCTGGCTGAAAGAAGGTGTGTAAACGATGCTGGTGCTATAAGGATCTGCATCCTTACCTATGCCGGCGATGGAGGCGCGGAACTTGCCATAGCTGATCCAGGAGGGCATGGTGAAATGTTGCGAGAAGATATAGCTTAGGCTGGCGGAGGGGTAGTAGAAGCTGTTGAATCCGGCCTCCAGCGAGGATGTTCTGTCATTTCTCTCCGTGAGGTCCAGGTAGAGGTAATTGTTGTATCCCAGGGTGAGGTCGCCGTAAAAACCTACGAGGCGATAGTCCACTTCGCTGGAGGCAATAGACACCTGTTTGGCATTTGCCAGGGTAAAGAGGTTGTAAACGTCCAGGTTATTGCCTTCGGCGCTGACGGTTTTCGACACCTGATCCAATATATCGTTACCTACCCGCAGGGTTGTCTGGAATTTATCGGCCCAGGTATGATCGAAGGTGAGGGAAACAGTCGAGGTGAGGTTCCTGTGATTGATCTGGTATTCGTGAACAAAGCCCAGCCCATTGTCGGAAGCGATGTTCTCGTTGGGTATGCCTGTAGGTCCCGGGGCGGTCGCCGTGCGGGCATCGCCGTATTGATCTATGCCTATCAGGTAGTTGGCAGTGAGCCATTTTAGTGGCTGGTAGGTGAAGTTCAGGCTGCCCGTAATGTGGTTGACTTTGGAGCCGAACTTGTTCGTGGCGGCGAAGTACACGGGATTGCCGTTGCCATAGGTCTTCATGGTGCCATCCGGCTTAGCGAAGTCCCTGACATCATAACGGGGCGCCCAGTAGATCAATTCTTCATTGTACCGGTCGGCATCGTAAAAGTTACCGTCCGTATTGGCATAGATGAGCGAGCTGTTCATCCTGAACTGGTCGCTGAATTTCAGCTGGCCGTTGAGCCGTGCGGTGATGTCGGTATAATAAGTGAATGGGATAAGGCCGTTCTGCTTGAAATAGCTGACGGAGGAAGAATAGGTGGCTTTGTCCGTACCGCCGGCAAATGTCAGGGTATTGCGGAATTGGTGTCCTGTGCCATAGGCTCTTTTCCAGTTGTTGAAGAGCTTGGCGGGGTGGTTAGGATCTATTGTGCGTGCTTGTTCCACCGTGGGGCCCCAGGTTGGCCAGAAGCTGGTGGAATCATAGTCCCCCAGTGTGCCGCCAAATCCCATCGTATATTTCATTTGCAGGGCCGGCAATTTATCGACCACATCCGTGCTGTAGCTGGTCGTATAGTGGACCTGCAGCTTGCCTGCCTTGCCGGATTTGGTGGTGATGACGACCACGCCGTTGGACCCACGAAGACCGTAAAGGGCGGTGGCGGCGCCTCCCCGCAGTATATTGACACTCTCCATATCATCCGGATTGATATCGCTGATACGGTTAGGCATCTGCGTGCCCCTGTTGCCGTCGGTGCCTAAGGTAGAAGTGCCGTTGTCCACTATAATGCCGTCGATGACGAACAGGGGCTGGTTGTTTTTATTCGGATCGAGGGAGTTGACGCCACGGATCAGGATGCTGGCGCCCTGGCCCGGTCCGCCTCCGGCGCTGGAAATCGTCACCCCAGCCACCTGGCCCTGGAGGGCATTCAGCAGGTTTGGCTGATGTGCCTGTACCAGCTGCTCGGAAGATACCGACTGTGCAGTATATCCCAAGGTCTTGACTTCGCGCTTGATACCCAGGGCTGTGACGACGACCTGGTCCATCGATTGATCGGAGACTTTGAGCGTCACGGTGAGGGATGATCTCCCGGCGAGGTCTACTGTCTGTGCGACAAAGCCTACCGCGCTGATCTGGATGGATTTAACGTTGTCCGGCACCGAGAGAGTGAAATTTCCTTTGTCGTCCGTGCTGGTTCCTTTGCCGGCGGCGCCCTTTGCGAGGATAGTGGCTCCGGCGATGGGTTGCCCGGATTCTGTTGCAATGTGTCCAGAAATGTTGTGCTGCTGTGCGACAGCATACTTCAATAGCATGCCCCACAGCAGTAGCAGTGTGGTTATTTTTCTCATAACAATAAGCTTTGACCTCAATTTAGGAAAAAGAGGCTATAACAATTTTTTAACACTTGGATATTTTATGCATTATGAATGGGTTGTATATGTCCTGATAAACAAGCATTGCCGTATCTTCGATGTAATTATGATCATACGCAGTTCCTCTTATGTCATCAGCAGTCCGGATCACACCAAAAGCCCGGCCCCGGACAGGCCGGAATATGCTTTTATCGGCCGGAGCAATGTCGGCAAGTCCTCGCTGATCAATATGCTGGTGGGGAATGAAAAACTCGCGAAGACCTCTTCTACGCCTGGCAAGACCCAGCTGATCAATCATTTTTCCATCAATGACGAGTGGTATATTGTCGACTTGCCCGGTTATGGTTTTGCCAAGGTATCCATAGCGCAGCGAAAGAAATGGGAAAAGATGATCGAGGATTATCTGCGTAAAAGGGAAAACCTGGTTAATGTTTTCGTATTGATCGACGCCCGGCACAGCCCCCAGAAGATAGACCTTGAGTTTGTAAATACCCTGAGAGAGTGGCGAGTGCCTTTTTGCCTGGTCTTTACCAAGGCCGACAAAGAGAACCAGCGTACCGTAAGTAAGAATGTTAAGGACTTTTTGGACAAGATGCGGGCCACCTGGCAATTTCTTCCACAACACTTCGTCACCAGCGCCGTAAAAAAAATGGGGCGGGATAAGATCCTTGGGTTTATTGAAGAGATGAATGCGCCGGAAAGCTAAAATTTTTCTTAGCTTAAATTTAACATATCTTTGTTGGAGATAACCTCCTTTTTAGCCCCAATACTCTATTCGGCCTAGCCTCCCCGACTGACCTGCACTCTAATGCTTAATAAAGTGCGGAAATTGGTCTTAGTTGAAAAATAGCCCAATTCCCGCCTATCGGGCCTGCGTCAGACCTGCTTTGGCACGGTCTGTCTTGGCCACAACCCTCGCCAAGGCCCGGTTATGGACGAACCGCTTCCAGCGGTTCCATGCTATTTAATTCCATCGTACCGAGAGAAAGGAATCGTATTGCTATCATCCAAAAAAACCAATTATGACCTCCGCTTTGCGGAAGACATCCGGTCATTGAAAAGACATATATGTCCGGATGAACACGGATAACTGTTTTGATTCAATCACTGTTTTAAATTTTAATCACATGAGTAAAACTTTGTCACTATTGCTAGTGCTGGTATTGCATTCCCTACTGGCGCTGGCTCAGCACGTCATTACCGGTAAGGTATATGACCAGTCGGGGCAACCGGCCCCATTTGTCACCGTCCGGATCAAAGGCAGCAAGGCGGGTACGAGCGCCGATGCCAATGGCGCCTTTTCCATTCATGCCAATAAGGGAGACAGGCTGATCATCTCCGGCGCCGGTTTCCAGCAAACAGAATTCCTTGTAGAAGACGCCACGAATGTCAACATCCAGATCACACGTAAGGATGCGAGCATGACGGAAGTCGTGGTGACGGCGTTGGGCATTACCCGGAGCAAGAATAACCTGCCTTATGCAGCCCAGACGATCAACGCGGATGAGGTCTCCAAGACGAGGAACTCCAATTTTGTGGACGGGTTGTCCGGTAAGGTGGCCGGTCTGCAAATTTCCCAGACGAATTCTATTGGAGGATCGACTAACATCGTGCTTCGGGGGAACAAGTCCATTACACAATCCAACCAGGCGCTGTTTGTCATCGATGGCGTACCCTTCGACAACAGTTCTACCAGTACGGTCGTCGACAAGAACACTTTTCAACGTGCGGGTACGGGTGGATATGATTACGGCAGCAACTCGGCGGATATCAATCCCGACGATATCGAGACCGTCACTGTGCTGAAAGGCGCGGCTGCCTCCGCCTTGTATGGTTCCAGGGCTTCCAATGGGGTGATCCTTATCACCACCAAGAAAGGTAAGAGAGGATTGGGTGTGACGTTGAATGCGGGCATTACGGTGGGTGAGATAGACAAGAGCACCTTCCCCAAATACCAGCATGAGTATGGGGCCAATTATGGCGCCGGAGCGTATGATCCTACCGACCCTTCCAACCCGTACCCTCATGGCTATGGGTCGCCGGACGGTAATTTCCTGTATGCGCCTGTTTTTGGATCCAGCACGCCGCAGCTGGTCGTACCGACGACGGAAGATGCTTCCTATGGCGCGAAGTTCGATCCCAGCCTGCTGGTCTATCAGTGGGATGCTTTTGCCAACTTCCCCGGCAATCCTAATTACGGAAAGGCCACTCCCTGGATCGCGGCAAAGAATGGTCCGGAGACATTTTTTCAAAAGGCGGTATCGTACAATACCAGCGCGTATATCGAAGGCGGAGGCGACAAAGGCTCCTTCAAGATGGGATATACACGGGCCAGCGATGGAGGTGTAATGCCTAATAGCAAAATAAATAAGAACCTTTTGAACTTTGGCGCTACCTATAATCTTGCGTCCAACCTGACGGTAGGCGGAACGGTGAACTATTCCGGTGTGGATGGTCTTGGACGATACGGCACAGGGTATGGAGGCGACAATATCATGAGCAGCTTCCGCGAGTGGATGGAGACCAACGTGGATTATAAAGAGCAGAAGACCGCTTATTTTGCCAGTGGCGGAAAAAACGTTACCTGGAATATGAAGGACCCCATCGACGGGAATACCAATCCTATTTATTGGGACAATCCTTATTTTATCCGGTACCAAAACTACGAGGACGATCATCGCGAGCGGTATTACGGTAATATATACCTGAATTATAAGGCTACTCCCTGGCTGAACTTGTTGGGCAGGATCTCGACGGACTTCTATAATTCCCTTCAGGAAGAAAGGGACGCCATCGGCACCGTCAATGTGCCTTTCTATTCGAGGAACGACATCTCTTTCAAGGAAACCAACTTCGACTTCCTCGCGACGATGGATAAGAACCTCAGCGACGATCTCAACCTAAAAGCATTGTTAGGGGCCAACCTCCGAAAGGATTATACCAGCTCGAAGTATTCATCCACCAATGGCGGACTGGTGCAGCCCGGCTTCTATGCATTGTCCAACAGTGTGAATCCCATCAAGGCGCCCAATGAAGCTGTTTTACAGAAAGAGATCGGCGGTGTTTTTGCGGGCGTCACGCTGACATATAAAGAGTCATTGACATTGGATGCTACCGTGCGTCGGGACGTCGCCAGCACCCTGCCGAAGGGGAACAACGCCTATGTATATCCAGCTATATCCGCCAGCTGGAACTTTTACAAGCAATTGCAGGATCTGACCTGGCTGTCATCCGGAAAGCTGCGCGTCAACTACGCGGAGGTGGGCAACGATGCGCCTTATCATAGCATTGTCAACACATATGTCATCAATACGCCTTTTAACGGCACTCCTTTATTCTCCATGCCCATCGTGGATAATAACCCCGAGCTGAAACCTGAACGTACCCGCAGCTATGAGGCCGGCGTGGAGATTTCTTTCCTGAACAACCGGATAGGGCTTGACGCTACCTATTTTCATTCCAGGACCTTTAACCTGATCACGCAGGTGGGTGTCAGTGGCGCCACGGGTTTTGAGACAAGATTTGTGAATGTAGGTACGATACAGAATGCCGGCGTGGAATTATCGCTGAACCTGGTTCCCGTCAGGGCGAGGGATTTTAGCTGGAACCTGACTGTGAACTGGAGCAAGATCAATAATAAGGTATTGTCCCTGTATAATAACCAGAGCAATCTGCTGATGCAATCTTACCAGGGAGGCGTCTCCGTGAATGCCACTGTAGGACATCCTTATGGGACCATCCAGGGGAATGACTTCCAGTATGTCAATGGCAAGCGGCTGGTAGACTCCAACGGCTATTATGTTTTTGGCAACGAGACCACCGACATCATTGGCGATGCCACTCCGAGATGGACGGGCGGTATGACGAACAGCTTCCGGTACAAGAATCTTAGTCTGAGCTTCCTGATCGACATGCGTCATGGTGGAGACGTCTTCTCGCTGGATACTTACTATGGGATGGCGACGGGTATTTATCCCGAGACGGCCGGCAAGAATAATCTGGGCAATCCTTCCCGCAATTCCCTTCAAAATGGCGGGGGTGTGATACTGCCTGGCGTTACGGCGGATGGGAAGGCCAATACCGTGCGGGTGGATAACAGCGGTACGGGCTATGGTCTTTTTGGTTATGTGGACAATCCAGCCAAAGCATTTGTCTATGATGCGAGCTTTGTCAAGCTGAGGGAGGTGACCCTGACGTATTCGCTACCGCATAGCATGCTGGATAAGACCAAATTCATCAAGGGCATCGATTTTTCCCTGATTGGAAGGAATCTTTGGATCATCCACAAGAACCTGCCGTACGCCGATCCTGAAGACGGATTGGGAGCAGGCAACCTGCAAGGTTATCAGAGCGGCTCTTTCCCCGCTGTAAGGACAGTAGGCGCCAATGTTAAACTCAAATTTTAAATCACATGAAGAAGATCATCATAGGATCATTGTGCCTCTTGTTAGGCGCATGCCAGAAAAATCTTACGGACCTGAACAACGATACAAAGAATCCGACCAATGCGCCGTCTTATGCTCTTTTTACCAATGGGCAGAAATATATGACGGACTGGCTTACGACCAGCAGCGTGAACTATAACATCGGGAACCTGATCGCACAGTATTGGACGGAGACCACCTATACCGACGAGAGCAATTACAACCTGGGTAACAGGGATATCCCCAAGAATTTCTGGACCAGGCTGTATGTGGATGGGCTCAACAATTATGAGCAGGCCAAGAAGCTGATACCGACGGACGTAACGGATGCGGATCAGATGCGAAGCGAGCTGGATATTACGGATGTCATGGAAGTGTATACCTATTATTACCTGGTGACGACCTTTGGCAATCTCCCTTATACCCAGGCCAACGACATCGATAAATATCCTTTCCCGGCTTATGACGATGCGAAGACGGTATATTCCGACCTGCTGACCCGTCTGGACAGCAGCATTGCGGGGTTAACCGCGGTAGGCAGCGGAAGCAGTTTTGGCGCTGCCGATATCGTATATGGCGGGGATGTGCCTTCCTGGTTGAAGTTTGCCAATTCTCTGAAACTCAAGATGGCTATGCTGCTGGCGGATATCGATCCCAATACAGCGAAGACAAAAGTGTCGGAAGCGGTGGCAGGCGGCGTATTTACGTCCAATGCCGACAATGCATTGTTCCGCTATACCGGAGTCACGCCCAATGCCAATCCCATATGGGTGGATGTAATCCAAAGCAACCGTAATGATTATGTCATTGCCAAGACCTTGTTGAATTCCATGGTCACGCTGGATGATCCCCGTCGTACGGCTTATTATACGAACGAGTACAGCAATGCGGACCTTGGAGGTTCTGTTGGCGACAACAATACCTGGAACAATTATTCGAATATCTATTGGGGCAGCATAAAGGGGACGATCGTAGATCCGGGAGCTCCGGCGGACCTGCTGGATTATTCGGAGGTCAGCTTCTTATTGGCGGAGGCTGTTGAAAGAGGGTTTATCACCGGCACAGCGATGGATTATTACAATGCGGGTGTTACGGCCAGCATTGAATATTGGGGTGGTTCGGCCGCGGATGCGACTGCTTACCTGGGGCAGGCCAAGGTAGCGTATGCCACAGCTCCCGGTGGAGTGGGTGTTGGCGCTATCGGCAGCACGGGTGTGAGCACGACCAGCGTGCATTGGAAGCAGGCCATTGGCATGCAGAAATATATTGCCTTGTATTTGCGCGGAACGGATGCCTGGGTAGAGATCAGGCGGCTGCAATATCCGGCCATGGCTGTTCCTACCAGCGCCAAAACGCCTTTCCCCTGGAGGTATACTTATCCGTCGGATGAGCAGACTGCGAATGGCAGCTCTTATAAGGCGGCTGTGACGGCGTTGGGTGGAAATGGCGACCAGGTGACGACGAAGCTGTTTTGGATGCAGTAGGTTGCGGGATGAAAACTGATAATTTTAGGGCCATCCGCTGACGCGGGTGGCTCTATTTTTGCGAGGTGCTTTGAAAATTTTGGGGGAGACAAATCCTTGAGTCGTAAGAGGATTACGACTGTCAGTATAGAGGGTGTACAGGCCGGCGTGTTAGTTCACGACCTTATTCGCGCAGCTGCTGCTGGCAAACGCTTCCGGCTTTGCCTTGAAGGCGAAGCCCATACCCAGTATGTAGCCCATTGCCTCTTTCAGCGCGTCATTGCTCTTGAAATGTGGGTTCGTATTGATGTCGGCATGTACTTCCATGTCTACATCGTACCTGGAAAAGAGATTGCATAGTTCGTAGGCAATCTCGATGCTCTTGGCAACTTCCACCAGCATACGCTCTTTGATCGTATACTGATGCCTGGTCTTCTCGTTGTGGATGAACATGAAACCTCCATGTCCCTCACGAAGAAAAACAATTACCGTAGCAAATTCCGTTTCAAGACCTTTTACCTGGGAGTCGGTGCCGATGCAGACTTTCAGGCGATAGCCTTTTTCAGTTTCACGTCTGATCGCGTTTTCAACAGCTTCGATGATGGGTAGTTCGATCGGGTCGCCATTAAATTTTCGCCATAGCATAATAAAGGATTTTCCGAATTTACTGAAAAAGCCGCTATTATCAAAATCGTATGGGGATTATTGTAGTGTTAAGAGTGGGTTTATCAATACTGTCCGGTGCTCAGCATGACGAGGGTGCAGGCTTCTACGGGGAGGATGCCATGGTCTTTTGCAAGCTGCTCCAGCTCCGGGTTTTCGGCGCCGGGATTAAAGATGATCCGGCGGGGGTGGAGGGAGAGGATATAGTCGTAATATTCCTGCTGGGACCTGGGATTGAGGTAGAGCGTTACCGTATCCACGGCAGGAAAATCCTTTTTCTCCGTGTCTATGTCTACGTCGGCTACCCGGACCTGTTTTTTACCGATGGCCACTACGGGATAGCCCTTGCTACGCAGGCGGTTCACTGCCAGGTAGCTGTAACGCTGGGGATTGTTGGAGGCGCCCAGCACCAGTGTCTTTTTCGAAGCATCGGCCATGTTGTCAGGGACGGGATCAATGGTCCCTATTGGAATTAACAATTATACATGGCATCTTGTTTAAAAAACTTCTTTGATGGTTACATCGGGCAGCGCCTCACGGATACGGGCGGCCAGTATAGGCAGCTTGATAGTGGGCACGCCGGGGAACAAATGGTGTTCCAGATGGTAGAACATATTATAGGTGAGCCTGTTCTTCCATCTGTGGCTCAGGCTGCGGGCAAATACCTCTTCATCACAGTCATGATGCACTGTCCACACGGCAAAGAAGCCGGACAGCAGCTCGCCGGCCAGCATGGCGAACACATGATATCGAAGGAAGGGAATATGCAGCAGGAATGCTGCCGTAATGAATGCTGCTATGGCTGTGAGCTCACATCCTATGGTGACACGGTCTTTCGAGTGGAGCGCAGCGCTGTGCTGGCGGATGATAAATACCGGTCCGTAGACGATGGCTTTCCACGCAGGCATGCGTGCCCAGTTGCCTTCCACATCTCCTTCCTGCAGGCAATACTTGTGATGCCGCAGGTGATTGTACCGGACGGCATGCATGGCTGCCAGCATCAGCACGCTGTTGGCCAGCAGGGTCATTTCGGTGAGCATGCGGGGGACACCCAATGTGTAGTGAAAGCCATTGTGCACCTGTCTCAGGCCGGTGAGAAAAAAGATAAAGGAAAAGGGCAGGGCCGCGAGATAGTAGTGTTTCCAGGCCAGGAGGCAGGAGATGATCAGCCAGGGCAGGGTAATGGAATTTTCGATGATCATTTCAAGCGGAGACAGATGTGTAAGGTCTTTCCATTTGACGGTGCGCAGCCGCCGGTCTTGTAGCAGGCTCATGGTGGGTAGATTGAATGATGATGAGATCTAAAATAAATGATACTTCCTTCTGGGAATTTTTTCCAGCACGGATCTTATCGCGTCTTCGGCCTCTGTATACCGGAAGATGAAACCTGCGTCCTGCAGCTTTGTCGGCAGCACCCAACGGCTCTTCAGTATCAGCTCCGTCTCGGTGCCAATGAGCCAGGCGCCCAGCTTCAACATCCAGGTAAAGGCCGGCAGCCCAATGCGATGACCCGATGCTTTGCGTAGCATGTGCATGAAATCCCGATTGCTGACAGGATGTGGGGAACAGACGTTATATACGCCTTCCAGCCTGTTGCGTTCGTATATCCAGTTTATGGCCCTGCAGAGGTCGTCGATATGCACCCAGCTATACATCTGGCGGCCATTGCCCTGTCTGCCGCCCAGTCCGAACTTCAGCAGACGGAGATAGGGCCTGAAGACGCCGCCATTGCCCAGGGTGATGGCGATGCGTAAGGTGATCTTGCGGGTGAAGGGGGCGCGTTGCTGTTCGAAGGTTTCTTCCCAGCGCTTACACACCTGTACGGAAAAGTCGTCTTCAAATTCGCCCATATATTCATCCTGCGGATGATCTTCCGCGTGACGGTAGATGGTGGCGGATGCGGCATTGATCCACACTTTTGGAGGTGTGACGGCGTCCCGTACGGCCAGGCCGATGGCGCGGGTGCTGTCGGTGCGGCTGTCGAAAATAGCCTGTTTGTTTTTGGGCGTGTAACGGCAGTTGACGCTTTTGCCTGCAAGGTTGATCACGAGATCGCAGCCGTCGATGGCCTGGGCCCAGGACTTTTCTACGCGAAGTCCATCCCACCGGAGGTATTGGATGTGGTAGCCGTCGGCGGAGGTGAGGAGTTTTTTTCCGGCACGGTTCGTGAGGGACGGGGAGGCGCCGGCGGCATCTCCCGGCACATGCCGGCCGAGGATCACTACTTCGTTGTTCCTGCCAAAGAAGGCGGCCAGCGCCTGACCGATGAAACCTGTGCCGCCTGCAATGACGATCTTTTTATTGTTCATGATTGGTAGTTTTTAGTAAATGCCTCCTTTATTTGCCGTATTTCCCGGCTCAAATTTTTTCTCCAGCAAGGCTCTTTTACGAAGTTTATAGAATACCAGCATGTTCAGGAAGTGCATACCACCGAGAATAAGAATGATGGCTCCCACTTTGACACTAAGCCCTTCCACCAGCGCCCGGGCATTCAGGATATCTTCTCTAATGCTGAGCGTATACACGGCATATCCGATGTTGATCAGGTAAAATCCAACCAATAACAGGTTGTTCACGGCATTGGCTAATTCCTTATTGCCATGGAATATGTCCAGGAGGAAGATCTTCCCATTGCTGAACAGCTTCCGGGCTACCCAGATGATAAGTACTAGTGTGAGGATGAGATAGAGTGTGTAGCTGATAAGAATGTAAGACATAACAGAAAATTTATTGGCGACGAATTTGATTTTAATTTTTGAACTTTCAATAAATATTGAAATATATAAGCTAAATAAAAGCCGCATTAGCGGCGGCCGGCATGAGCCGGGATGGACAAGGGCCGGGACGGATAAGGGGCGAGTACGAATCAGGTCGGGACGGGGTCGTGCCGGCAGGTCGATCAGTCCCTTTTGCCTGCGAACAGTTTCATCAGGCTACCCAGGAACCAGTGTTCATCCGCCCTGATCATCGTATCCAGGGTCTTGTCGGCCTGGTCGCTGAACTTGCGGATGTTGTTGATCGTGTCTGTAAAGGTCTTAACTGCCTTGTCGCGCCTGTCGCCTTCGACCTCGCTCAACTCTTTTAGCACGGGTATCATCAGGTCCAGCTCCCTTTTTTTCCTTTCTTTTACGATCTGCCTGGCCACTTTCCAGATGTCTTTTTCGGCGGAGAAATATTCTTTTCTTTCACCTGGCCGGATCACTTTCTGCACCAGTCCCCAGTCCATGAGCTCGCGGATATTCATATTCGAATTGCCGCGGCTGATGCTCAGCTCTTCCATCACTTCGTCTGCGCTGAGCGGGTCGGGGCTTATCAACAGGAGGGCATGTATCTGCGCCATTGTCCGGTTGATCCCCCAGTTCGTTCCGAACCGACCCCAGTCGGCAATAAACTTTGCTTTTGCTTCTGCCAGCGTCATTGTACTTTTTCTTTCTTGATGGTATAAAGGTATAGATTCTTTCTGAACTTTCAAAATTTATTGAAAATTAAATTGAGCGGGTCAAATTGAAGAGTCATGGGAAAGATCATGGGAAGGGCCATCGGGAGGGTATGTATGGCTATGGTAAGGGCGGTCGAGGCGTTTACAGACCCTGACCTGGCGGGCAGCTGTATTGTTTATCTTCCTTGTCCCTGGATCCGGCATTCCCCGGCCTGATTACCAGGGCTATATAAAACCCTCCATTCTGCATTTTGCTTCGGGAGAAGATATTGGCCCAATTATGGACTCCTGCCAGGAGAGGGCCGACTTTAAACGCTCCCCCGATCCAGAACCTTCCATCCGTGGTGACCTGGACCGGCAGGTAGGCGCCCAGTTTTTTCTTCTCCCATCGCGGGGTGAGGGTCAGCATACTAAAGTCCTTGACCAGGAGTCTTTTAGGAGTGCTTGTAAAAGGGGCGTTCAGGGAGAGATTGCCATTGATGCCGAAATAATCCGGCAGGGGCTTGTCCACATTGATCACCAGCCGTACGGGGTTATATATCCTGAAAATACCGTTGAGCGATCCAATGTTATTGACGATGGTGGCGAGGCTGTCATTGAAGTCCGCAAGGCTTTTCACGCCACTGAACCTGGCGTTGAGGATCGAGTCCGATATGTTGCTGCGGGGCTGGCTGGCCGCCCTGCTTTGGGACCCATATTTGTAGGAATTCCATCCGAGGTCCAGCAGGGACACTCCTATCTTCCATTCATAGTCATACCAGGTGTTTTCATCCATCCGATTGGTGACGGCCTGTGACTTTACCCAGTACTCCAGTCCCAGGTCTATTGCGGCGCCCGGCCGGCTATTGCCAAAAAGGTCCTTCAGGTTCTGAAAGGTGGTTTGGTTCTTCTTCCACCGATCGTAATTGCTGGAGTATCCGTACTGAGCGCTGCCGGCCTTCAGAAAATAATTGGTCTGGATGCCGGATACTCCGCGGCCTACCGTTGCATCGTTGAGCTGGGCATAGAGGCCGGATATGCCGCGCATAGCCCTCAAAGTGACGCCGGCATTTATTCGCCTGTACTCATCGTCCCAGACGGTGCGGCTATAGGTGGCAAAAAGCTCCAGCCAGCTGCTGCTGGTCATATTGCCGCTGTATACCGTACCATCGTTGATATTGAAGAACTGGTTCATATCCTTCAGGCTATCGCTGTAATTGGCGGGTCCAGTCCGGACGGCCCCATATCCCCGCAGATTGGCCCCAAAGGCAATGGCCTGCATTTTACCCAGGGCGATGCGGGCATTCAGCAGGTGCACATTGTAGTTGAATGCGGCAAAGCGTTTGAAGTACCCTTCCTTCCAGCTTACGCCTATCGTATCTTTGGCGGGTAGCAGAGAAAAGTCATGAAGGACCAGCGCGTTGGTGGTATTTTTAACCTGGACGGAAAATAGAGTGACATCCCAGGGATAAGGAGTGCTGAGAATGGCGGCCGGATTGTTGGCCACCCCCATGCTGCCCGCATCGGGAGTCCCTTCGACGGCGTGGTAATTCTGTGAATAGCCAATAGCTGGAAAAACCAACCCCCAAAAAAGTCCATAAACTACGGATCTCATAAACTGCTTTTAATTGAATGTGCGGAAATTGGTCTTCATGGAAAAAATAGCCCAATCCCGCATATAGCTGACGTCTGTCTTGCGACGAACCGCTTTTAGGGCCTCCTGATAATATACCGGCTGTTCCTTAAAAGGGTTGCCCATGGGTCTGGCGGATTAAAAATGATATCAATTTAGGGAAAGGTTTTAGCGAATGTAATAAAAGATTGGTACGTTTTTCATCTCCGAACCAGCGTTGTAACTGCCGCCCTGTCCATATCCGGCGGCCGAACTGCCTGTTCCATTGATCTTCATACTCCTGTTCCATCTCATGGCGGGCGATATGCCCTTTCAGGAAGGCATCGATGGAGCGGAAGGCTATTTTACTGCCATGTAAGGCCATACTCATCCCATTACCTGACAAAGGAGGGATCATTCCTGCCGCATCGCCAATGAACAACATGTGATCCTCGACCCTTTGCCTTCGTTCGAAGCTTATCTGCGAAATGGTCAGCGGCTGATCGAACAGCTTTACCGAGGAGGAAAAAATAGCCGATAGGAAAGGATTCTGGTATAGAATATTTTTTTCCATTTCGGGAATGGAACTGCCATTCATTTGCAGATTGGCGGCTGTCGTCATATAACAAAGGCAATAGCGTCCGTCTTCGATGCGGGAGATGCCGCAATAGCCGTCCCTGAAATTATGCAGGGCTATAAGGTCGGAAGGGAGGTCCGTCTGTATATGGTATTTTACCCCGATGTAGTTGTTCAGCTTATCGGACCTCCGGAGGGTAAAAGGCCGCCGCCATTTTATATCCAGATTGCTTCGCTTGCCTGCCGTCACACAGGCAACTTTTGCATGGTATATATCGGAGGCGGTATGAATATGGGCGGCAGACCGATCGAAGCTGATGTCCGTGACCTTTACCCCTTCCTGCGCTGTCACGCCGCTGCTACGGGCAATGCCTGCCAGCTCCGCATCGATCTTGTACCGGCTGATGCCGAACCCTCCCAGCGGGAGCTCATGTTCGATGTATTCGCCGTTGGGCGCGGATACCAGCACTCTCCGGATCACCGGTAACCCCCAGTCGCTGAGAGGGAGGCCCAGCTCTTCCAAAAAATTCCAGCTTTCCAAACTTATATATTCCCCGCAAACCTTATGAAAGGGATACCGTTCTTTCTCAAAGAGCACTACGGCATAGCCTGCTCTGGCCAATTGAATGGAAAGGGCCAACCCGGCCAGTCCTCCGCCTGCTATGGCAACGTCGTATGTGTTGGAATTATTCAACGAGAGATCTTTTGCTGCTCACCAGCCATCTGAATGCCCATTTCCATTCCACCACTCCATTATCGATACCTGCCTGCTTTAACAAATCCAGCCATTCCAGACGGGTAAATCCTCTTTGTACGGAAAGAGGAGCATCATTCTTCACGAGATAGGATCTGGAAAACCACTTCGTCAGCAGCCGGATGGATTGCCAGGCCAGGACGTGCCGATGCAGATCATTGATAAACCACCCCACACCTGCGTTGTTTTCCATCCAGCTCAGCTGGGCGGTCAGCTCCTCATCCGTGAAGTGATGACAAAATAAGGAAGAGAAGATGATATCCGGCCGGCGCTGATCAAAAACAACATTACGATAATCCGAATGTATCCATTCCGCAGGGCCTTCCTGCCATCTCTCCTTTGCGACTGCAATACAATGGGCGTTCAGATCGATGCCTGTAACGTATACGCGTATACCATTTTTCCGGCACCAACGGACCAGGGCCCGCAGGTTATCCCCTCCTCCGCAGCCAATTTCGCATAGGTTGATCTGCCTTCGACGTCCGATGAGGCGTTTCAGTCCTCCGATACTGATCGCGTGTCCCCCCAGCCAGGTGTTGATAGTATCCAATTCCAGCATATTCCGCCGGATGTCGTCCAGGGGAATATCGTCTCTGTCCAGCAATTCTTTTTGATAGCTCCTTTTTGAAAGATTTATCATATCATTAGCGTGCGAACCGCTTCCAGCGGTTACTGCATTGCGGAGGTCAACGGTGAACAAAATACGAAGGATAAATGGATAGACTGCTAAAATTCCGTTAAGATTAGTGGACCGCACTGACAATAAAGCTTTCCATGGTGAGCCCCGGGCCGAAGGCGGCCCCGAACACAGTATCTGGCCGGTGGTAGCTCATTGTCGTCATCATCTGCTGTAATACGAAGAGTATGGTGGCGGAGGACATGTTTCCGTACTCTTTTAGTATTTTGTAGGATGCATCCAGCCGTCCGTTGGTGAAATGCAGACTTTTGTAGATGGAGTCCAGGATCTTCTTTCCTCCCGGATGGATACACCAGTGACTGACATTCTCCCTGGAAAGGTCTCGTTTTGCCAAGGCGCGATCCACCAGTCCGGCAAAATCCTCTTCGACAAGATCAGGTATATAGCTGCTCAGTCCCATTTGAAACCCTGAGGAGGATAATTCCCAGGTCATATCCCTTTTGCCTTTCGACACTATCTCCGAATAAAAGCTGTCGATATGCAGCCCTTTTTCGGGGTGATCGTCGCCTGTCACGAGGACAGCCGCGGAGCCGTCCGAGAACAACAGGCTCGACAATATATTATTCATGGACGGATTCCGCTGAAAATGCAGGGTACAGAGCTCCGTACAGACGATCAGCACGTGCGCTCCTTTGTCGCTGTGGCATAATGCATCGGCCAGCTTTAGGGCATGGACAGCCGCATAGCAGCCCATAAAGTTGACGGAAGTGCGAAAGACCGTGTTTGGCAATCCCAATAGTTCCACCAGTTGCAGGTCCAGACCGGGTGCGCTCATGCCGGTGCAGCTCACGGTGATAAGATGGGTAATTTCTTTAGGCCGTAATTTCCCGGCCAGGCATCTGCGTATGGCCTCCATCGAAAGAGGGGCTGCATAGATGTCATAGCACTGCATACGCAGTTCCAGCGAAGGAAAGGGCTCGAGGTTTTCTGTGGGGGGATAGAACCGCCATTCCCGGGCGGGCCGCGTGTAATCGGCAATGACAGAATACCGTGTGTCTATACCGCTGTGATGGTACAGGAATTGCAGTTTGCGCCTCTCCGTATCGCTGAGGGCGTATATACGCTGCATAAAAGACAGTATTTCAAGCTGTCGGTGTGCATAAGCAGGCACCGCTGAGCCGATGGAAATTATCTTACTCAAGAGACAAGGAGGTTTTACAATATCATATACGGGACGCTAAGATTATGCCACCAGTCTGTTCATCATCAGTACGGCTATGAATCCGGCGTTAGTGCACAAGGAAGCCAGCAGGTTCATTCGCATGGTATTCTTAAAATTAGCCTGCCGGGGATCTTTCCAAACGCGCGCTGCCCATATAAAAAAATAAACGAGAATAGGCAGCATGCAGGTTGCCAGCACATAAAATTCCCTTATTTGAAGGGTACTGACGAAATAATACGCCATCAGGAGCATTGCGATGGTGTATAATACCGCTGTAAAGATAAAGCTTCCGCGAATACCCAGTAACATGCTGATGGTGCGTACCCCATCCTGTCTGTCCGCCTCGTGCTGGTATACCTGTGTCAGGGGATAGAAGCCGCCTATAAGCAGGCTGCTGATGATCATTCCTTCCCAGGGGGCGTTGATGCTCCTGCCGGTGCTGCTCCCATAATAGACGAGAAAAAATACCAGGGCGCCCTGGCAGAGGATGACGGTAAGGTACCCAATGACAGGCCACCGTTTGAGCCGGATGCCTCTATAACTGTAAGCCCTGGATGCAAGGATGTATACCGCCAATCCGGCGGAAAAGAAAGGGCTGATAAGAAGACCTGATAACAAGGCCAGTATATCCATTCCTACTGTGATCCGGAATAATTGCCGGGTGGGTAGGAGGGGATGTTCCAGACCGCCGATGGGGGTGGTATCCCTATCCATATAGCTGTTGTAGCCGTTGCTCGCGGGATATACCAGCAGGTGCAATATAACGAACACCAGCAGCGCCCGGGGCCAGTCCTGGTCGCCTGTCTGGCTGAGCGCAAACCAAAATACCGGCATGAGGAAAAAAGAGAAATGAAAACGCAGCAGCTGTAAGGTGCTCTTTTGTAAGCCCATTCTGTTTTAATTGGTAGAACGATTATTAATTCCCATACGTTGCCATGCCTGCACAATTGCAATCTTTTTCCACGGTGGCGCCTAAGGCAGCCGCAAAGTGTTTGTAGAATCCGATCCTTTCCTCTCTTGCGTCGCGGGCGGCGGGTGTATTGTCCTTACATTCCACGCCTCCGTTGATAATATTGATGGTCATGCCAAAGCCTGGTCTGCGCCGGCCTGCGAGGTCTGCCGGAGCGGGCTGCCATTTACCACACATCACTTCGTGACAGGAAGGCTTAGGCGCCTGGGCCTTCATCCAGAACCAGAGGGCAGTCTTGAAAGCCACCACCCCGTCCGTACTTACCATCTCCGGATGAGACAATAAAGGCAATCCCAGGTCCTGTCCGGCGGCGCCGTAGTTATAGGCGTATGTCAGCTGCAGTGGTCCCCTTCCATAATAGGACTGTCCGGACACAGGTTTATAGGGGCTTGTACCGCCCGTATTGTACTGTGTACAATGTCCGTCCCGGCATGCCTGTTCCTCGGTGTATACCAGGCCCCAGACATAAGGACCTCCTTTTGCACCTGTCCAACCGCTGGTGGTCTCATGGGCGATGTGGGCAAAAAAGGCGGATAGCTCCCGCAATCGTACTTCGCGCGTGCCCTCTCCGGCGAAGGATGGGAAGTCTGCGGCGGCCTTGACGAGTGCTTCGTATGTATACAGCGCATGGTGATGAGGGAACAGCTGCTCGTACTGCTGCCGGGTCAACAAAGATGAAAGCCCCTCATCGGAGGCCGCCCTGCCGGGAGGCGTTCCGAAAAGGAGCATTATCAATGGAAGAAAGTAAGATAACATAACCTAAAGTTACGTATTAGCCGCCACCGGTGGATCGTCCGTAACCGAGCCCTTGGCGAAGGTTACGACCGAGGAGGACCGTGACGAAGCAGGTCCGACGACGGCCTCAGACATTAGCGGTTTTGGGAATTGGGCTATTTTTCAATGGGAGCCCAATTCCTGCGTATATTACCACTTCTCGTCCCCTTCGCTCTGATTGAGCTTTATATTGGAGAAGAAGTCCTGCTGTGTCTCGCGTTCGCGTTTCACCGGCTCATGAGGCTGGTGGTCCTTCTTTTGAAGCTCATGTTTAGCCTTGTCATGAGGCTGATGGCTTTTTTTGTTGTTGTTTGCTCTGTCGGTGTTTTCTGCCGTGTCGGTGCTTTCCTTTCTGTCCGCCTTTTCTGCCTGGTCCGTCTGTTGCGGTTCCCTTCTGTGATCGCGTCTGGATGGATCGTGATGTTTTTTGGGATGTTCGCGCCTGGTAAGGTCGGGCTGACCTGTCTTCAGAGGTTGCTCATGCGGCTTTGTTTCGTTCTCCAGCGCTTCCAGCTCGGCGAGAGAGGAGATAGTACCCTTGCGGATAATGTCCTGTGGGGGGCGTTGGGCAGGTTTTTTGTGATTGGGATTATCTCTTCTTTGAGAGGGATTTTCCCTACGTTGAGAAGAGTTGTCCTTTCGTTGAGAAGGATTGTCCCTTCGTTGAGCGGGGTTATCCCTACGCTGAGAGGAGCTGCCTCTTTGCTGTTGCGAGCCTTCAGGACGGATCGGGGCGGATTCAACATAATTGTCCAGCGGATGCGGATGGTCGGTGACCACCGGTACTTTCAGTCCTATCAATTTTTCGATGTCGCGGAGATATTCCTTTTCTTCCGCATCGCAGAAGGATAAGGCGATACCGCTGGCACCTGCGCGGCCTGTGCGGCCAATCCTGTGTACATAGGTTTCGGGAACATTCGGCAGCTCGAAGTTGATGACATGTGTCAGCTCATCGATGTCGATGCCTCTGGCGGCGATGTCGGTAGCAACCAGTATCCTGGTTTGGCGGCTCTTGAAGTTCAGGAGTGCGCGTTGCCGGGCGTTCTGTGATTTATTGCCGTGAATGGCTTCGGCGCGGATACCCGCCCGGGTGAGTCCCTGCGCTACCTTGTCGGCTCCGTGTTTGGTGCGGGTAAAGACCAGGGCGGTGGGAATGGATTGTGTTTTCAGCACGTGCAGGAGCAAGGAGCGTTTGTCCTTTTTGCCTACGAAATAAAGGGATTGTTGAATGGTCTCTGCCGTGGAGGAGACGGGTGTCACTTCTACTTTGGATGGATTTACCAGAATGGAAGATGACAGTTTTTGCGCCTCGGGGGGCATGGTGGCAGAGAAGAAAAGGGACTGCCTTTTTTGGGGCAGTTTGGCGATGACCTTTTTTACATCGTGTACGAATCCCATGTCCAGCATTCTGTCTGCTTCGTCCAGCACGAAGTAGGCGATGTCCTTTAGCTGGACATGCCGCTGGTCTATAAGGTCCAGGAGGCGTCCCGGTGTTGCCACCAGTATATCGATGCCTTTGCGAAGGGCCTGAACCTGGGCTTGTTGGGGTACGCCGCCGAATATCACGAGGTGCTCCATGCCTGTATGCCTGCCGTAGGCAGCGAAGCTATCCCCGATTTGGATCGCGAGCTCGCGGGTAGGGGTAAGGATCAGCGCTTTTATAGGGCGATGAGCGCGGAGGCTTGTGTCCGGCGTGATACGGGAGGCATCTTCACAAAGAAGCTGCAGCATGGGAATGGCAAAGGCGGCCGTCTTGCCAGTACCTGTCTGGGCGCATCCCAGAAGGTCTTTTCGGCTAAGGATAATAGGTATGGCCTGTGCCTGGATTGGTGTAGGGGCTGTATAGCCCTCTTCCTTAACAGCCTTTAATAAAGGCTCGATAAGCTTTAAATCGATGAATGACAATTGAAATACTATTTAATTGAAAATTGAACCCGTCTACTCACAATATCCTTCAGGAGTTGAACACGAAGGTTGTCACGAAAGCTGATAGAAAGGAATTATTAACCAGATGCAAAAATATGAAAAAAAATCGAGAAAAAGATTTTGTGGTCTAATAAGACCACGTTATATTTGTGTTGTCAACGGTTAGGAACGGAGAAACAGCCATCTGGTTAGGGCTTTTAAAGGCTGGTTCAGAACCGCGGACCCGATCTAAGGACAGGTGATTCTAGCCTGCCCATGCTAAGTGCCTGAGATCACACGAGAAACATCCTGACATCGTACTTTAAACACCCGTCGCAGGGAGGATGTTTACGTAATTCCTTTATAAAATAATTAGTGAGATTTTTAATGTTTGGTTGGAATAGCAAGGACACAGTTCTGATAGGGCCGCTGTTTCTACAGGTGACGCCTTAAAAGGATAAGGTTTAAAAGGGCAGCCTATGTCTATAGGGTGCCCCTTTTTTGTGCTTAGACTATTGCTGAGACTTTTTCGAGGAGGCCGGACCTGACGGTCCGGGGCCTTTACACGGACTCTGTTTTATTGCCCTTCGGGCAGTCGGCCTGTGGCCAACTTTGCGGACTCGGTTTTATTGCCGTCCTTCGGACGGCGAAGCGCCTGTGGCGCTTCTTGGTGGCCGTCTTTAGAGCATCATTCTCAAGGGTTCTTCCAACAACGATTTTACAGTCTGCAGGAATGCAGAGCCAACGGCTCCATCTACTACGCGGTGGTCACAGCTCAATGTCAGCTTCATGATATTGCCCGGAACAACGGCGCCATTCTTAACCACCGGCACCTGCTGAATGGCGCTTACCGCCAGGATACAGGCATCGGGCGTATTGATGATGGCTGTAAATTCATCCACTCCAAACATACCCATATTGGAGATAGTGAAAGTGCTGCCTTCCCAGTCGGCGGGCTGCAGCTTTCTGGCCTTGGCGCGTTGCGCAAGGTCTTTTACTTCAGCTGCTATCTGTGACAGGGTCTTGGTGTCCGCAAATCTTACCACAGGCACTACGAGACCGTCCTCGATGGCTACCGCCACACCAATATTGACATGATGATTGACTCGGATCTTATCTCCCATCCAGCTGCTGTTGATAGCGGGGTGCTGCTTGAGGGCCGTAGCTACTGCTTTGAGCACGAGGTCGTTGAAGGAGATCTTTACAGGGGATACTTCATTCAGCCGGGTCCTGCTTTCTATGGCCTTGTCCATATCGATGGCCATGGTGACATAGAAGTGGGGGGCGGTGAACTTGCTTTCAGACAGGCGTTTGGCAATGGCCTTGCGCATTTGGGATACCGGAACATCTTCGAAGCTCACCTGGCCGGCAGGAGCGGAGGGTACAGCGCCTTTAGCGGCAGCGGGTTGGGATGCAGAAGCTGCCGCATGTCCCGGAACAAAGTTGTCGATATCCTTTTTTACGATCCTGCCATTGTCTCCGCTGCCAGTGACCTGTGAAATATCGATACCCTTTTCAGCGGCTATTTTCTTTGCCAGGGGAGAAGCTTTTATACGGCCGTCGGCAGTGACAGAAAGTGTGCCGGTGGCGGGGGCTGCCCCATTTGCAGCGGGTGCGGAAGCCTGAGCTGATCCGGCCGGCTGGGTTCCACCTGTAGCAACAGGACCGGGAACGCCTTTGTTCTTAGCGGCTGCCAGTATCCTGGGCAGGTCGATCCTGGATTCATCTCCGATGACGGCCAGAAGATCGTTGACAGCGATCTTTTCCCCTTTCTGGGCGCCTATATGTAATAACTTACCATCTTTATAGCTTTCCAGCTCCATAGTTGCTTTATCGGTCTCGATATCGGCCAGGATCTCGCCTTTTTTGACGGGATCCCCTACTTTCTTATGCCAGTCTGCAATGACGCCTTCCGTCATGGTATCGCTGAGGCGGGGCATCAGGATCACGCCTTCCAGCCTGGAAATATCTTCTCCCTGGGCTGCTGCGGGGGCAGCGGTAGCAGCAGGAGCGCTGGCGGGGGCTGTGGAAGCGGCTTTTTGATCTGGAGAAGCAGGGGCGGGGGCAGCCGCGGATGCGCCACCTCCTTTCACCAGGGAAGAGATGTCTTCCCCCGGGGCGCCTATAATGGCCAGCAGTTCATTTACTTGTACCTTTCCCCCTTTGTCTGTGCCTACATATAACAAAGTGCCGTCCTTATAACTTTCCAGATCCATCGTAGCCTTATCCGTCTCCACCTCTGCCAAAAGATCGCCTTTTTTGACGGTGTCGCCCACTTTCTTATGCCAGGAGGCAATTACTCCTTCTGTCATGGTATCGCTCAACCGGGGCATTAAAATAACTTCAGCCATATATTGCAGTTCTTATGATTTAAAAACGAGCCGTGAAATTACGGAATTTTTGGTTCCGACAGGTGGATAAACGTACCGGTCAGGGAGGCCTGTCATCAGGCTGCCTTTACATTTCCTGTCCTTTTGAGGACGCCCCAATGTTGCAGCTCGCCTTTCAGCGCCCGGCGGACGGCCCGGAACAATACGTACCAGGTGAGCCAGCGCCAGATCAGGCGTTGCGGGATCAACCAGACGAGCTTGATCAATTTCTCCCGCTCGAAGGAGAAGGCCAGCAGGGCTACCAGGAGGTCTACCAGCATGAACACGAGATAATAGCCGGCGATCTTGGACGCATTGCCTGTCAATAATCCCACCAGCATAAAGAAGTCGGCCAGGGGAATCACAAAAGGTATGATATATTGAAAGATGAGGATGTTGGGTAAGGCGACATAGCCAAGCCATCTGTATTTCCAGTTCAGCAGGGCATCTCTGTTCTTCCAGAAGGTCTGCATGACCCCATAGCTCCAGCGGAACCGCTGTTTCAGGAACATTTTCAGGCTCTCGGGCGCTTCCGTCATGGCGATGGCCCTGTTGTCGTTGTCGATGATATAGCCGCAGCGAAGGATACGCACCGTGAGATCACAGTCTTCCGCCAGCGTGTCGGTGGTAAAGCCTCCTGCGTCTTCAATAGCCTTTTTGCGGAAGGCCCCGATAGCGCCGGGCACTACGGTAATGGCATTGAGATATGCAAACGCTTTCCTGTCAAAATTCTGGCTGCTGATGTATTCGATGGATTGCCACCGGGTCAAAAGGTTCACCTCATTACCTACCTTCACATTTCCAGCTACCGCGCCCACAACGCCTTTGCCCGACATACCCTCTTCCGTCATATGACGCAGTTTTTTCCCTTCATTGTTCTTGTTCTCTCCAAAATGCTCCATAAGCCGGGATACGGCATCCTTTTTCAGCTTGGTGTCCGCGTCGATGCAAATGACGAAGTCAGCCTTGGACTGCAGAATTCCGTAGTTCAGGGCGGAAGCTTTTCCTCCATTTGGTTTTGTAAAGACCCTGACCTTGGGGTTGCCGTCAAAGGCGGCACAGACCCGCTGATAGGTTTGATCAATGCTGCCATCGTCCACAAATATGATCTCGAAATTAGGGTAATCACCTTTCAGCAGGCTTTGGACAGAGCCTACGGCATTGACCTCTTCATTATAGGCGGGAACGACAATGCTCACCAGGGGAGCGTCCTGGCCATCGGGGGACCAAAAAGGCTGTAAAGAATATTTCCTTTCCCGAAAGAATTCTCTTGTTGCGATAAAAGCCATAAAGACCACCCGGCTGACAGAGAGGATCATGAACACGATGAAGAGCGAAAAAAGGATATGTCCACTCCAATAGCCCAGCTCGGCGAAATAATAATTTATCTGCAGCAGATAGTAGCCGCTGCCTTTTGGCACGGGCGGCATCATCTCTTCCCGGCTTTTGCCCAGTATATCCGCCACCGTGGTGAACTGGAATTTCCGGGCCTGGAAATATTCGATGATCCTCGGAAGGGCTTCTACCGTAGCGCTCCTGTCTTCGCCGCCCGCATCGTGTAGCAAAATTATGTTCCCGCTGAGGCCGGCAGCCGTCATTTCATTCTTACGCCGGACCACCCTATCAAAAATACTATCGGGGGGCGTGCCGGGCTCCCAGTCCAGGGGATCGATGGATTCCCCGATGTCCAGGTAATTCTTTGTACGGGCAATAGCCACGGGGATCAGCTCCTCCCATTTCTCCGGCTCGAAGTCAGCATTGTAAGGGGCCCTGAACATAATAGTCGAATGGCCTGTGATACATTCGATGAGCAGCCGGGTGGATTCCATTTCCAGGATGGCCCTTCGCTGGCTGACCTTGGCGATATTCGGGTGAGTGAAGGTATGGTTGCCAATCTCATGTCCCTCCTTGAACTCCCGCTTGACAATGGGAATATTGTTCTCTGCATTGATGCCTACGACAAAGAAGGTGGCGGGTACATGGTATTTGGACAGGATATCCAATATCTTCGGCGTATAGTTGGGATCGGGACCATCATCGAAGGTCAGTACCAGCTTCATGGAGTCGTCGGTGCCATATTTCCGGGCTACGAACCGTGACGGCAGGCTGTCGTAAGACTCTTCGCTGATGAGCATCTCTCCTGTGTTCACCTCCGGTGTAATGCGTCCGTTGGTAGGGGTAGCGATGACATCCAGCACTTCCCCGGAGCCTTCGTAGTCGACAAAGTCGGCGTTGGCCATGGCATCTACCTTGCTGAACTCGGAAAAGTTGAAATGCCCCATGGCTGATTTCTGCATGTCCTTGTCATAGAAATACCAGACCCTGGGATCCTCATCCCCCAATCGCCAGATGGCCGTACCTGCGAGCCCATATTCGGTGGCAAAGCGCAGGGCATTGAAGATGGTGGCCGCGTCAGTGAACTGGACCTGGTGATGAGTGCTGTCGTCGTCGTCGTATTCGTAGTGAAGATTGTAAGAGTCGTTGTCAAAGTCGATATGGGCCTCGTTGTCCTTGGCTGTGAAGAGCGCCTGCTGATAGCTGACGGTGCGCGCCGACACTTCCTTGCCCATTTTCCAGTCATACCCATAGGCGGCCAGACTGAGGATGAGCTTTTGCATAGGTATGTTCTTGACGGCCTCATCCACGGCGCCTTCGATCCATTTCTGATGGGAGATGGGGCCAGGACCTGTATTGTCGGAATACTGATCATAGGCCATCAGAAAAATATAATCGTTGTATTTGGAGAGCTCTTTGAAGTTGTAATCCTCGTTGAAGGGGATTACGTCTTGTGTAACAAGAAAATGTTTGGCGTGCAGCTGGGTATAGAGATCGCGCTGGAAATTTACCAGGGCCTCGTTCTTTTTTTCCTGCAGCTCTTCAAAGTCCACGTTCACTCCGACGAAATCGTTCTTTTCCAGAATTTTTATCACGTCATTGATCAGGCGCTGTTTTTTTACCGGGTCGTTGATGATACGGTGGACACCATCCCCTCGAAAGACTTCCTTATAGTTATTGGAGAGGATGGGCATGATCTTGACCCCGGAGCTCTTCATCACTTTCCAGGCGCGGTCGTCGATGGTGGTGAATACGGTGTCTCCCGTGGGATCGACAAAAATCCATTCGGGTATGACGAGGTTCATTTTGGAAATATACTCCTGGAGGGACAGGAAGCTTTGGGCGTCCCAATCCACATAGAAGGCGGCCCGTACGCCTGAAGGGAATTTTGTAAAGGACCGGAAGCTGGTGTCAGCCTTTGAGGCGGCCTGCGAGGCTGAATCTTTCCTTGCCTGTCCCGGAAAAGCTCCTGACCTGTATGGAACCTTTTCGTTGATGTATTTACGAAAGCCTCCATATTGCTTCAAAAGATTGTTGTCCTTGAACAGAATGCGATTGGTGTCCAGCACTTTTTTATACAGCTGGCTTTGTTCCTTGATCCTTGGGAGGTCGGGGGTATACTCGCGATTGACGGCAATGGAGAAAATGACGACGCCCAGGACAAGCACCAGCAGTATCACTCTTCCTCCCCATTTAAATCGTTGCCACCTGCCGGGTGAGCTGGTTTGAAATATCTGCTGTGTGGAATGAGGTTTCGAATTGCCTGTCATAGATTAGGTATTGGCAAAGTTCCCGCCAACCAGGTATTTATCAAAAATCTGCCGTTTGATTTAACTGGGATTTATAAAATCCAACGTCTGTGGCCTTCGTCGGAAGAACTTCGTCGGAGCTCCACGTATTCGCTCCTTCTCGTTCGTACCCTTCGTGCCTCGGGTACTTCGTAAGGAGCTTCGCTCATAACCTTCGTAGGAGCTGCTTTGACACGCTCCATCCTCGGTTACCTCGGTCGTAACCTTCGTACCTCGGTTACAGACAATGAACCTTTGGTTCGTTTGGGGCACAATTGGCTCCATCAATAGTCCAGCTCCAGCTTTAGACGATCCTTCAGCTCTTTCACCAGGGGGTATTGCTCAATGATCTGCAAGAACTGTTCCCGGGTATTCAGCGGTCTTTCAACGGCTTCCTCCGTATCAGGCCTTTCTTCTACGATGACGGTAAAGGAGATCGCCCTGTTGGCAAATTCTTTTTGCAGGAATTCCGAAAGGGTGCGTTTCTCCTGCTCGATGAACTTTTGTTCAAGATTGTTGGCGGTGACGACTTCAAAATTACTTGCATCCATGATCCTCAGAACAGCCAGTTCCAGGCTTTGTACAGCCGGGTTTTTGTTTTCCCGCAATTGCTGGGCATAGGCAGCCCAGGCTTTTGCCAGTGCGTCTGTCTCCAGCGGCCGGACCTGCGTTTCATTGTTTTGCAGGCGGGAAGAGAATTGTTGTCTGATCTTCGATAAGGAGCCCAGCGAAGCGCCTCCTGAGGGCCTTACGCCCGCCTCGACCATTAATTTGGCGCCCTGGTCGGAGGGCTTGCCCTGGCCGGCTGGCGAAGCAGGAAGAGCGGGACTGATCACCGGTTGCTTTGAAGTCGACGGTGATGTTGTCGGGACTCCCGGAGGAGTGCTCGCGGAAACCATTGGCTCCATGGCCGGGATGTTCCGGAAGGATACGGGTCTTACGGATTCAAGCGCTTTTTTTTTGCCGGTGGGCTCTGCTGTCATCTGAAGGGCCTGTCCCAAATAGGACAGCTTGATCAATGCCAGCTCCACATGCAGCCGTTTGTTACGGGCGCCTTTATAGTTGATCTCGGCTTCATTCAATACATTGAGGGCGCTGATAAGCCAGGCCGCGTCTACCGCCCGTCCAGCGGCGATATATTTATCCCGGAAGCTTTCCACTACTTCCAGCAGGGCTGCCACTTTCTCGTCCTTGCATACCAGAAGGTTCCGGATGAACTCTGCCAGCCCATTCAATACAAGGTCGCCTTCGAATCCTTTCCGGTTGATATCGTCATAAACAAGAAGGGCGTCCGATAGCTGCTGTTGCTGCATGGCGTCCAGAAGCTTGAAATAATAGTCCGCATCCAGTATGTTCAGGTGCTCCAATGTGTTCTTGTAGCTGAGCTCACCATTGGTAAAGCTGACGATCTTATCCAGTATGCTCAACGCATCGCGCATACAACCTTCGCTCTTCTGTGCGATGACCTGCAGGGCCGCCTTCTCGGCTGTTATGTCCTCTTTATTGCAGATGTCCTGTAAGTGCTCCACGGTATCAGCCGTGGTAATGCGTTTGAAATCGAAAATCTGGCATCGGGATAGAATGGTGGGAAGTATCTTGTGCTTTTCTGTAGTGGCCAGGATGAAAATGGCATAAGAAGGCGGTTCCTCCAGGGTCTTAAGGAATGCATTGAAGGCGGAAGAGCTTAGCATGTGCACCTCATCGATGATATACACTTTGTATTTACCTGCCTGCGGTGCAAACCGTACCTGTTCCACCAGGGTCCGGATATCGTCCACGGAGTTGTTGCTGGCGGCGTCCAGCTCATGGATATTTAAAGAAGTACCTTCGTTGAATGATACACAGGAATGGCATTTATTGCAGGCCTCGCCGTATTGATCGGGATTTTCGCAGTTGATCGTTTTCGCCAGAATACGGGCGCAGGTCGTCTTGCCGACACCCCTGGGACCACAAAACAGGAATGCATGCGCTAACTGATTGTTTTTGATGGCATTCTTAAGTGTAGTGGTAATATGGGACTGCCCCACTACCGTCGAAAAATCCTGGGGCCTGTATTTTCTTGCCGAGACAATGAATTTATCCATGGTATACTTCTATAGCAAACCTACCACAAATACCAGTAACGGGCAAAAGCCAAAAAAAAGTTAGAAAAAAATTTGGAATATTTACACTGTTAAGTAAATTTGTACTGTTAATATCGAAATATGGGAATTGCAGAAAGAAAAGAAAAGCAGAAGCTGGAGATCCGCAAGCAGATACTGGAGGCCTCCATGAAGCTCTTCGTGGAAGAGGGGTTCAGCAATGTATCCATACGCCGTATAGCCGACATCATCGAGTACAGCCCTACCACGATCTATCTCTATTTTAAAGATAAGGATGAAATATTCTACAACCTGCATGAAATGGGTTTTCAGAAATTGCAGGAAATGAATAAGAACCTGGATGATATCCATAATCCGCTGCTTCGGCTTCATAAGATGGGAGAGAACTATATCCAGTTCGGTATCGAAAATCCTGAGTTTTATGACCTTATGTTCATTCAGCCTGAGCCTATGGATAAGCTGACGGAGATGGGCTGTCAGTGGGAGAACGGGAACGCAGCGCTGACGCGTCTGAGAGATACGCTGATCGAATGTATGGAGAAGGGGTATATCGCCAAGGCGGACCCCACGGTGCTCAGCCTTTCCGTCTGGAGCATGGTGCATGGACTGGTATCGCTGGCGACGAGACAGCGGCTGGAAAAGCTGGTGCCGCAGAAGGAAAACGTGCTGCCGATGATCCGGCAATCCGTCACCTGGCTGATCAATACCCTGGATATTTCAGGGAAGGGATAGCGCTAATGTCTGAGGACTTCGTCGGGGAACTTCGCAGACCTGCTTCGTCACGGTCTGTCTCGTCCGTACCCTTCGTTCCTCGGGTACTTCGAAAGGAGCTTCGCTCATAACCTTCGTAGGAGCTGTTTTGACACGCTCCATCCTCGGTTACCTCGTTCGTAACCTTCGCCGAAGGCTCGGTTATGGACGAACCGCTTCCAGCGGTTCCTGATGTAGCGCAGAGAATTGCCTATGAGCCCGAGAGGGCCTTTTTTTCAGTCGATTACTTAACATTGTTAATAAAATTCACGATATCAATAAATAGAACAATGAAACCGAAACTAAAGCTTATCACCTTTCTGAGCGGAATGATGCTCGCCTTTGGTCTGGCAGCACAAGATCCTTCTCCCATGACCAGCGGGGCCAGATCTGCAGCCTCTTCGGCCTTGCCCGGTCCCGTCAACTCTTCCGCTATCCTGGAAGAATATATCCGGATGGGGCTGGACAGTAACCTGGCCCTGCGTCAGCGGAGCTTCGACCTGCAAAAGGCCCTGCTTGACCTGAAAAGAGCGCAGTCCCTTTTCTATCCGCAGGCTGCGTTCAGCTCCCAATATACGCTGGCTCATGGCGGTCGCACGCAGGACATACCGGTAGGCGACCTGCTCAATGGGGTCTATTCCACCCTCAACCAGCTCACGGCTTCCAATAAGTTCCCGCAGGTGGCCAATCAATCCATCCAATTTCTCCCCAACGATTATCACGACACAAAAATGGAAGTCACGCTGCCGCTGATCAATATGGACCTGCAACACAATCGCCAGATCAGCAGTGAAATGATCAATACACGGCGCGCCGACCTGGATGTCTACAAGAGGGAACTGGTCCAGCATATCCGGCAGGCTTATTATGAATATTTGCAAGCCGGCCGGGCGGTAGAGATATATACCAACGCGCTGGGATTGGTAAAGGAGAATAAAAGGGTCAGCGAAAAATTTGTAGAGAACAGAATGGCCACCAAGGAGATCGTGCTGCGTGCCCAGGCGCAGGTCAGCCAGGTGGAATCATCGCTCATTGAAGCCAGGAACGGTCAGCGTAATGCCGCGGCCTATTTCAATTTCTTACTGAACAGGCCATTGGATTCGGATATACGGACAGATGAAAGACTTTTTGCTTTGCAGACAGATACGGCCGCCGGCACGTCGTTGGGGTTGGAAGCGGCTTCGCTTCGCCTGGCTCCCGGAGTGCCCGCCGGAAGGGAAGAGCTGGCCAAACTGGGCAGCGTTCAGAAAATTTATGCCTCCAATCTGAAATACAGCCGCCAGTATCTCGTCCCCAAGCTCAATGCCTTCTACGATATCGGGTTCCAGGGCTTTGGCTTCAAATTCAACAGCGATCAGTTCTATCAGCTGGCAGGCGTACAGCTGGTATGGCCTCTTTTCAAGGCAAACGATAGCAGGTATAAGATCCGCCAGTCGGAAATAGACGTGAAGGCCGTTGGCGAGCAGTACCGGGAGCTGACCCAGCAACTGACCCTGCAGGTGCAGACCAGCGCCAATGACTACTCTTCAGCTGTCGAAGCATTGCAGTCCCTCACGGATGAAGTGACCAGCGCGCGGGAGACCTATCGCCTGGCGGAAAGACGATTTAAGGAAGGCAATGCCATTCAGATAGAGCTTATCGATGCCCGGACACAGATGACGAGCGCGGAACTCCGCTATTCACTGGGCTGTCTCACGGTATTGAACAGGGCCGCAGATCTGGAACGAGCGACGGCATCCTATAAATTCTGATCTCCGATGTACATAATCAAGAAACTATAAACTAAAAGTCATGAACGCCAAATTACTTGCAGCGCTACGCTTCCCCATCGCGGCGATACTCGCCTTTGCCCTGGTAAAATGCAGCGATAACAAAGCCGCCACGCATCCCCGGGCGGGCGAAGATCCCATCCTGGTAAAACTGCAGCCGGTGACGATGGGTAACTACAGTCGTAATCTTCAATATTCCGGATTGATAGCATCCAACGAGGAAGCCCGTCTTTCTTTCAAGATAGGCGGTGTCATCTCCAGGATATATGTAAAGGAAGGAGACCATGTCTCCGCCGGCCAGCTGCTGGCGACACTGGATCTCACGGAGATAGACGCACAGGTACAACAGGCCTCTCAAAACCTGGAAAAGAATCGGCGGGATGAAGCGCGCATCAGCAATCTTTACCGGGATACGGTGGCCTCGCTGGAGCAGCTGCAGAATACGCATACGCAGGTCAACGTGGCGACGGAAGCGTTGCGCATTGCCAAATTCAATCAGCAATATGCCCAGATACATGCTCCGGCGGGTGGCGTCATCCTGCAGAAACTGATGAACGAGGGAGAAGTGGCTTCTGTCGGAAAAGATGTTTTTTTATTCAATGGTACGGAAAAGAATGCATGGGTAGTACGTTTTGGCGTATCGGATCGCGACTGGGTGATCCTTAAGAAAGGGGATAAGGCTACTGTCTCTATCGAAGCGTATCCCGGCCAGACCTTCGCCGGCACTATCACCAAGATGGCGGAGGGTGCGGACCCTGTCAATGGGACCTATCCGATAGAGGTCACGATATTCCCTGCGGGTCACAAACTGGCTACCGGCCTCTTTTGTTCTCTTCAGCTGCAACCCTCTTCCCGGCAATCGCTCACTATCATTCCCATCGAGGCAATGGTAGAAGGCGACGGCAAAATGGGATATGTATATACGCTGAATGCGGATCAGCGAACGGTGAAGAAGAACCCTGTGCAAATCGCCTTTCTGACCAAGGATAAAGTAGCCGTTAGTGGTGGGCTGGATAGTGTGGGGCAGGTGATCACCGACGGCGCAGGCTATTTGACGGAGACCTCCGTTGTGAAGGTTGTCAGTAATGAAATCCAGGATGCACCGGAGGTTCATCGTCCGAAAGACAGGCATTAAATCTCAAAATAACTGTTTATATGAAGATCACAGATTTTTCAGTAAAGAATTACCAGTTCACGCTCATTGTATTTGTGATGCTGGCTGCCATTGGTGTGAACTCTCTCCTGAACATGCCCCGGGGTGAAGACCCGGATATACAGGCCCCGCAATTTTCCACCATCGTTATTTATCCCGGAACGAGTCCCAAGGATATGGAAGAGCTGGTCGTGAACCCGATAGAAAAGAGGTTCAATGAGATGGATGACGTCAAACGTATCCGTTCGCAGATAGACGATGGCCTGGCCGTGATCAACATCGAATTCAAGTACGAGATGGACCCGGAGAAGAAATACCAGGATGTGGTCCGCGAGCTGGATGCTATCCGCCCCGACCTCCCGGCTGACGTGCAAAGCATCAAAGTGCAGAAGTTCACGCCTTCCGATGTCAACATTCTGCAGGTGGCCCTTACCAGCGAGACGACCCCTTATAAGGATATGGAGGAGTGGAGCAAAAAGTTGAAAGAAAGGCTGGAGAAGATCAAATCCCTTAAGAATGTAGAGAACTGGGCCTTTCCCAAGCAGCAAGTACGCGTATCGCTGAACCTGGAGAAGCTGGCCCAGAACAAGATACCGTTGAACGCCCTGCTTCGGGCCATACAGAGCGAAAATGTGAATATCCCTGCCGGCAGCGTCGAGATGGGCACTAAAAAATTCAATGTAAAGACCAGCGGCGACTATAAGAATGTGGATGAGATTAGAAATACCATCGTCAGCAGCGCGGGTGGCAAGATCATCTATGTAAAGGACGTAGCGGATGTGGAGCTCAACTACGAGGAGCAGAATTATATCGGCAGGCTCAACGGCAAGCGAGCTGTCTTTGTCACTGCAAGCCGCAAATCCGGTACCAATATTTTCGCGGTTGAAAAAGAGATGGAGCCTGTCCTGCAGCAGTTTCAGAAGGAGCTGCCCGCCAGTATTGCATATGAGAAGAGCTTCAACAATGCGGAGAGCGTACGTACGCGTCTGGGACATTTCGGTATGGATTTCGCTATCGCCATCTTTCTGGTTTTGCTGACCCTGCTGCCACTGGGCCCCCGGGCTTCCATCGTGGTGATGATCTCCATTCCTCTTTCGCTGGCCATAGGGCTCTTTTTGCTGGACCTTTTTCATATCACCATCAATCAGCTGAGCATCGTGGGTATGGTTGTGGCGCTGGGGTTGCTGGTGGATGACAGTATCGTGGTCGTGGAGAATATCGAGCGCTATTTACGTATGGGCTATGGACGAAAGGAAGCCGCCATGGCCGCTACCCGGCAGATCGGTTTGGCCGTGCTGGGCTGTACCGCCACGCTGATATTCGCATTTCTGCCGTTGATGTTCCTTCCGGAAGGAGCGGGGGATTTTATCCGCAGTCTCCCCGCAGCGGTGGTCACTACTGTGCTGGCGTCTCTTTTTGTATCGCTGACCATCGTGCCTTTTCTCTCCAGCCGCATTCTCAGCGGGCATGAGCATCCGGAAGGTAATTTTTTTCTCCGTGGGCTGAAGCGATTTATCAATGGTTCTTACCGCCGTCTGCTGCATGCGGCCATCGCCCGCCCTGTAGTCACGCTGCTGGTGGCGCTGGTGATCTTTGTCGGCGCCCTGTTCCTGGTGCCCGTGGTAGGTTTCAGCGTCTTTCCCGCCAGCGAGAAACCCATGTTCCTTGTCAATATCGAGACCCCGCTGGGAACCAGCCTGCCTGCGACGGACTCCGTCGCCAAATGGGTGGAGCAGGAGGTCCGGCAGCTGCCCGATCTGAAGAATTATGCTACCAATGTCGGCCGGGGCAATCCTCGTATCTATTACAATGTCATTCCGCAGAATGAGGTCAGCAACTATGCACAGATCTTTATACAATTGAAGGAAACGCCTCCCGTGAAAAAGAGACAGCTTATCGATATGCTGCGCCGGAAATTTTCCGCCTATCCCGGTGCACGTATCGAGGTGAAAGATTTCGAGCAGGGTCCACCGATAGAGGCGCCGATAGCCATCCGCATCTTTTGCGAGGACCTGGATACCTTGCGCAGCCTTGCCTTCCGGGTAGAGGATCTGGAAAAGCGGACACCGGGCACCTTGTATGTAAAGAATGAGCTTACTACGCTGAAGACCGATATAAAGGTAAAGGTGAACAAGGAGAAGGCGGGGATCCTGGGCGTGCCGGTAAATGAGATAGACCGTACGGTCAGGCTGGCCATTGCGGGTCTGGATATCGGGAAGTTCAGAAAGGACAATGCGAATGACGATGACTACAGCATCAATGTATGTCTGCCCAGGGGTCAGCGTCAATCCCTGGATGCATTGGATAAAGTGTATGTGGGGGCGTACAATGGCAATTCCATTCCGTTGAGTCAGCTGGCGGAAGTGCAATTCCAAAGCAGCCCTACGAGCATTCATCATTATGATAAGGATAGGTATACGACTGTCACCGCATTTGTACAAAATGGATATAACACTACCCGTGTGACGGATGAGCTGCTGAAGCAGCTGGATAAGATTAGCTTTCCGAAAGGAGCTTATTACAAGGCTGCCGGCGAGGTGGAGAGCAAGCAGGAGAGCTTCGGAGGTCTTGGCACCATCATCCTGATCACCATCTTTGGGATACTCGGGATCCTGATCCTGGAGTTCAAGACTTTCCGGGGAACGCTGATCGTGCTGTCCGTCGTGCCGCTGGGTATCATCGGCGCCGTGCTGGCGCTGCTTTTCTCCGGGAATACCTTTTCGTTTGTGGCTGTCATCGGGATTATTGCACTGGTAGGGATCGAGGTGAAGAATTCCATATTGCTGGTGGATTATACGGACCAGCTGCGGAGGGATGGAAAGGGGTTGGATGAAGCGATACAGGAGGCGGGCGAGACGCGTTTCGTGCCGATCATACTGACGACATTGACGGCTATTGGAGGACTGATCCCGTTGGTGGCGGAGAATAATCCGTTGTATTCGCCGCTGGCGCTGGTGATCATTGGGGGGCTGCTGAGCTCGACGATATTGACGAGGGTGGTGACGCCGGTGTTGTATAAGCTACTGGCGCCGAAGATCGTGGGGACAACTCAACCCGGAAAATAATCCCCTGAAAGGCTATTCAGAGCATCCTTAAGCAGACAGGGATGCCCTTTCTTTTCAGTAACTTCCCTTACTGTCTGGATATCGCATCGGGCAGAGTGGCGTGGAAATTTTCTACGACGGGACCTGTAAGGTCGGGTGTGAGCGTTGATGAGGATCGCCTGTTCCTCATCGGCGGGGACAGCGGCCTGTATTGCCTGAATAAGACCAATGGCCGCGTAAACCGGGTCTTCCACACAGAAGGCGAGCACATGTATGATCAATTAGATTACTATCAATCAATCTTGTGATCAG
>Ga0207667_10000642_pt1 | contig 45282 bp, 40 predicted proteins | sample KBSCornC52_FD_184301 | JGI IMG/M metagenome (GOLD analysis project Ga0207667, IMG submission 184301) | Corn rhizosphere microbial communities from Kellogg Biological Station, Michigan, USA - KBS Corn C5-2 (SPAdes) (version 2) | ecosystem: Host-associated > Plants > Roots > Rhizosphere > Soil ... | reverse complement strand
GATCGCCCGATCGTGCTGGTCGGGCACAGCCAGGGCGCGCTCCTGCTGACGCGGCTGCTGAGCGAGCGCGTCGCCGGCCAGCCGCTCGCCCGCCGCATCATCGCCGCCTATGTCGTCGGCTGGCCGATCTCGACCGTGACCGATCTGCCCACCCTTGGTCTGCCGGGTTGCACCAAGGCGGATGAGAGCGGCTGTATCGTTGCCTGGCAAAGCTTTGCCGAGCCGGCCGACCCGCATATGGTCCGCGCGCACTATGACGACAGCATCGGCCTCGACGGCCAGCCGCGGCGTGGCACACCGATGCTGTGCGTCAATCCGCTGACCGGAGCCACCGGCGGCGCCGCGCCGGCCAGCGCCAACCACGGCGCGCTGGTGCCGACCACCGACCTCAGCGACGCGACGATCGTCGCCGGGCAGGTGCCGGCGCGCTGCGATCGCTCTGGTTTCCTGCTGATCGGCCCGCCGCCGGAGGGCTTCGGCCGCTACGTCATGCCGGGCAACAATTTTCACGTCTATGACATGGCGCTGTTCTGGGCGAATGTGCGCGCTGACGTCGCCACCCGCACGAAAGCCTATCTCGCAAGATGATCACAAGCGCCCCGTCCGACTTTCTCGCCGCCCTGCCGCTGGCCGGGCGGCTGGCCGGCCTCGACGTCGGCACCAAGACGATCGGCGTGGCGCTGTGCGATGCCGGCTGGACCATTGCCAGCCCGGCCGAGACCATCGTCCGCACCCGCTTCGGCACCGATCTCACGGCCTTGCGCACGCTGGCGGATCGGCAATCGGTCAAGGGGCTGGTGATCGGCCTGCCGCTCAACATGGACGGCAGCGACTCGCCGCGGACCCAGTCGATCCGCGCCTTCGCCCGCAATCTCGCGCCGCTCGACCTGCCGATCCTGCTGTGGGACGAGCGCTGGTCCACCGCCGCGGTCACCCGCACGCTGCTCGACGCCGACACCAGCCGCAAGCGCCGCGACCAGCTGGTCGACAAGCTGGCGGCCGGTTACATCCTCCAGGGCGCGATCGACGCGTTGCGCGGCGCTTGAGCTTAACGACTTCTCGCCCTAACAGGGCGCTTTAATGACCGATTCCGCCGCATCGTCGACATCGACACCCGCAGGCGCGCATCCGTTCCCCCATCGCCACCTGCTCGGCATCGCCGGCCTGCAGCCCTGGGAAATCCTCTATCTGGTCGATCAGGCGGAGGCCTGGGTCGGGATGAACCGCGCGACCGCCAAGCATGACGACCGCCTTGCCGGCCTGACCCAGATCAACGCCTTCTTCGAGAATTCGACGCGGACGCTCCTCTCCTTCGAGATCGCCGGCAAGCGGCTGGGTGCCGATGTCGTCAACATGCATGTCGCCCAGTCGAGCGTCGCCAAGGGCGAGACGCTGATCGACACCGCGGTGACGCTCAACGCGATGCATGCCGACGTCATCGTCATCCGCCATGGTTCCTCGGGCGCGGTCGCGCTGATCGCCGACAAGGTCGACTGCCCGGTGCTGAACGCCGGCGACGGCCGCCATGAGCATCCGACCCAGGCTTTGCTCGACGCACTCACCATTCGTCGCCGCAAGGGGCGGATCGAGGGGCTGGTTGTGGCGATCTGCGGCGACGTGCTGCACAGCCGGGTGGCGCGATCGAACATTCTTTCGCTGACCGCGCTCGGCGCGCAAGTGCGCATCGTCGCGCCGCCGACATTGCTGCCGCCGGCGGCCGAGCGGTTGCAAGTCGAGGTCCATACCGACATGGATCGCGGCATCGCCGGCGCCGACGTGGTGATGATGCTGCGCGTCCAGCAAGAGCGCATGGCGGGCGGTTTCATTCCCTCCTTGCGCGAATATCATGCCTTCTACGGCCTCACTCCGGAGCGGCTCGCCGGCGCCGCGCCCGACGCTCTCGTGATGCATCCCGGGCCGATGAACCGCGGCGTCGAGATCACCTCGAGCGTGGCGGACGATATCGGCCGCTCGGCGATCACCGAACAGGTCGAGATGGGCGTGGCGGTGCGCATGGCCTGCCTCGATGTGCTGACGCGCGCGCGGCGCGGCATGGAAGGCTGGGCATGACTCCGCTGGCGATCGTCAACGCGCGCGTGATCGACCCGCAGGCCGGCACCGTTTCTCCCGGCGGCGTCAGGATCGAGCACCGCCGGATCGAGGACATCGGCGAGATCGCAACCGAGGGCACCGAGCTGATCGACGCCAAGGGCGCGCTGGTTGCCCCCGGGATCGTCGACATGGGCGTCTTCGCCGCGGACCCGGCGGCCTGCGCGGCCGGCGGCATCACCCGTATCGCGCTGATGCCCGACCAGTCGCCGCCGCTCGACGACGGCGCGCTGGTCCGCCACGCCGCCGCGGTCAGCAAGCCGGCGCTGTGGGTTCATCCGATCGCCGCCGCTACCCGTGGTCTCGAAGGCCGCGAGCTGGCCGAGATCGGCCTGATGCGCAACGCCGGCGCCTGCGCGGTCGCCACCGGGCGCGGCTGGATCGCCGATTCCGGCGTGATGCACCGACTGCTCGCCTATGCCGGCGCCCTCGATCTGCTGGTGATCAGCCATGCCGAGGACGACGGGCTCACGGCGAACGCCGTCGCCACCGACAGCGAGACCGCGAGCCGGCTCGGGCTGACCTCGGCGCCGGCCGTCGCCGAGGCGATGGCGGTCGCCCGCGACATCGCGCTCGCTGAGGAAACCGGCGCCGCGCTCCATTTCCGCCAGCTGACCACCGCCCGCGCCTTCGACCTCGTGCGCGCCGCCAAGCGCCGCGGCGCGCGCGTCACCTGCGGCATCACACCGGCGCATCTGCTGCTGTCGGACACCGCGATCGGGCCGTTCCGAACCTTTGCCCGGCTGTCGCCGGCATTGCGCGACGAGCGCGATCGGCTGGCGGCGATCGAGGCGGTGCGCGACGGAACGATCGACGTCATCGCCTCGGGCCATGATCCCCGCGGCCCGGAGGCCAAGCGCCTGCCCTTCGCCGATGCCGCGCCCGGCATGGCCGGCGCGGCGACGCTCCTGGCGCTGTCGCTGACGCTGGTGCGCGATGGTGTGATCGGCTTGCCGCGGCTGTTCGACATGCTGTCGTCGACGCCGGCGCGACTGCTCGGCTTGCCAGCAGGCGGGCTTGCCCCGGGCGATGAAGCCGATCTCGTCCTGATCGACGAGGGCGCGCCGTGGAAGATCGACGCCGACAATATGGCCGGCATCGCTGGCAACACGCCGTTCGACGGCCTGCCGGTCCAGGGCCGGGTGCGGAAAACGATAAAGGGCGGCCAGCCGCTCGGCTGACCGCCCTTCCGTGATTGAACGGCTTAGGCGTTGCGGGCGCGCATCGCGGCAAGCGCCCATTGCAGTGGCGCGTCGCCGGCGGCGGTGCGGACAAAGCAGTCCGCGCCGCGCGCCTTGACCGCCAGGCAGACACTGCGCGCCGCGGCGCGGGTCGGGAAGCCCGCGATCGACAGACGGTGCAGCGTCGCGCTCTGCATCTCATAGGCGGCGCTGGCCGGGACGTAATTGTCGAGCGGGTCGTATTGATGGACGGCGCCCTGCCAGCCGGCCTCGATGCGGGCCGCGGTGGAATAGGCGCCGAGCTGAACCACCCAGCCGCCCGCCGCGTTTTCCGCCTGCTGGATTGCAGCGATGTGGTTCGCAACCGTCCGCGTCGTCGCCAGCGTGGCGTTGACCGGCGTGACCCGTGCGATCGGGCTGACCGCAGGATCGCCCGTGGGAACGACCGCCTCGGCGAGGACCGTGCTCGACGACGGATTGAGCTCGGTTGTCGGCATCGACACGAAGTTATTGTCGGCAATCACTGCAGGCGCGGCGACGGGCGCCGGCACAGCGACCGGAGCCGGCTGAGCGGCAGCGGTTTCGACCGTCGGAGCGGGCGCCGCCGGGACTGGTGGCGACGCGGCAACGGCTGCCGGCGCCGCAGCGGCGGCAGGCACCGGAGCGGCGGCAGGCGCCTCAACAGCAGCCGGCGTCGGCGAGGGCGCGGCGGCGGCGAGTGCGGTCGCCTGAGGCGTGCTCTGCACGTTCAGCGCCAGCTGGGCCGGCTGGCCGGCGTCGATCAGCTTGGGCTTGACGTTGAGCAACGCGGCGATCGGCTGCCAGCCGGCACGCGCATTGGCGATCTGCGCCCAGCGGATCAGCTGCGTATTCAGCTCGTTCGCCGGCAGGTCCTGCGCCGCGGTGGCGCGGGCTTCTTCCCAGCGGCCATCGATCGCATAGGCGAGCGCGAGATTCTGGCGAACCCGGCCGTCGGCGCCAGGCGCGCGCGCCGCGGCATCGAGCAGGGCGATTGCCGCCTGGGAATCGCCCGATAGGGCGAAGGCGAGGCCAAGATCCGCCTGCGGCGTATCGGCCGGAGCGGCGGCGAGCGTCTCATGGGCGCCGGCCAGGTTGTTCCGGCCGATCTGAGCGAGCGCCAGCCGGATCACCGCCTTGGGCTGATCGGGCGACAGCGCCAGCGCGTCGCGTAGCGCCATCTCCGCCGAGACGAAGCGACCGTCGAGCAGATAGGCCTGACCGAGCAGGGCGCGGTAGCCGGCATCATGCGGTGACCCGGCGACCGCGCGCTCGGCAGCGACGACTGCCTTGGCGGTGTCATGATCGGCGAGCGCCTTGCGGGCCTGCTCGGCAAAGCGAGCGGCCTCGCCGGCGGAGGTGACCGCGACGGTGCCCGGCGCCGCCACATGGGCATGCTGCCCGTTGGGCGTGCAGGCGACCGTCGAAAGCGCGAGAACCGCCGAGGTGGCGGTCAGCTTGAACGCGGTTTCCTTGTGCATGATCATTTCCTTCGGTCTTCAATCAGTGGACCGCAACGCGACGGCCGAAGCTGAGCGCGACGGCCATTGCGGGACGGGTAAACACGGTGCGGCGAAAATTGCTTTCGAGCCGGCCTGCGAGATAGCGCCACAAGGCGCGCACCTCGGTCGCCGCTAGGCAGCTCGGGTTGAGTTCCATGGCGGTCAGCCCGCCGGCCATTGCAGCCTCGATGTCCTCGCTGAAATGAACCGTGGCTGGCGCCAGCGCGCCGTGTCGCGACAAGGCGATCGCGGCGTCGTGATCGATCACCGTGCCTGGCTGGGCGGCCATGATCGCGACCGCCGCCTGGCGGCCGGCATCGGCGCAAATGTGGAGCGTCGCGGTCAGCGCGCGCAGTTCGGGCAGCGAGCCGCGGGTCGGCACGATGACCAATTCGGCCTGGCCGATCACCGGCGAGATCGTCTCGCTGGCGGCCGGCGGTGTGTCGACGATCGCCAGCCGATAGCCCTTGCGGCGGAGCAGCTCGAGATCGTTGGTGAGGCGCTCGGCAGAGGATCGGGCGAAAGCAGGAACATGGTCGGGGCGGCTTTCCCACCAGTCGATCAGCGCGCCCCTGGGATCGATGTCGAGCAGCACCACGGGCCCGGCTCCGGCGCGCTCGGCGGCCACCGCGAGATGGGCCGAAAGCGTGGTCTTGCCAGAGCCGCCTTTGTGCGAAGCGACGACGATCACGCGCATGGATACCAAGGGTCCCCGCATTGAATCATCGCACGGGGATGCCAGCGGTTGGCTAATATCGCGTAAACGCGCGCAATATTTACCGCGTTGGGCGCGAAACCGTTTACCGGCTGTGGCGGAAAAAATGCCTACGCGGGAAATTACCATATCGGTATAGGCGGCAACACGGCTTCACAGGGGGTTTGCGATGCGACCGGTCAGCAATTGTCTTCTGGCGACGAGCGCCCTGTTCGCCCTCACTGCCGCACCGGGCGCGACTCAGGCACCGGCGTCCGCAGTCCCGCCCGCCACCGCAACCGGCAACCCTGCCGCGCCGGCCGCCCAGGCCGCCGCCGCGGTCGTTTCCGGCGCGGTTGCGACGCCCGACGGCAAGGCGCCCGGCGGGGTTACCCAGGCGAGCGCGGCCGCCGTCAAGGCGGGGGTTGAGGCTTGGCAAAAAGGCAATTATGGTCAAGCAGTTGCACTCTGGCAGCCGCTCGCCGACAAAGGCGATCCGGACGCCCAGTTCAACCTCGGCCAGGCCTATAAGCTCGGCCGCGGCGTGGGCGCCGATCTCAAGAAGGCCGAGGATCTGTACACCCGCGCCGCCGCCCAGGGCCATGAGGAGGCCCGCGCCAATCTCGGCATCATCATGTTCCAGCGCGGCGATCGGGCAAAGGCCCTGCCCTATATCACCAGGGCGGCAGAGGCCGGCGACGCGCGCGCCCAGTACATCTACGCCACCGCGCTGTTCAACGGCGACCTCGTCCAGAAGGACTGGATCAAGGCCTATGCGATGATGACCAAAGCTGCCGCCGCCGGCCTGCCGCAAGCGGCCGAAAGCCTCAGCCGGATGGATAATTATATCCCGCAGGCGCAGCGCCAGCAGGCGATCGCCCTGGCGAGCGGCGGACCCGCTCCCAAAGCCGGGCGCGAGGCGGGCAGGACAGTCGTCGCCAGCCGCTCGCCGGTCGTGACCAAGGCTGAGGCGGCCAAGCCGTCCAAGCCGTCCAAGCCGTCCAAGCCTGCCCCCGTGGCAACGGCTGCTCCAGCGCCCAAACGGGCACCGAAGCCTGCGCCTGCGCCCAAGCCGGTACAGTCGGCGAAGCCCGCTCCACCGCCCAAGCCTGTGCAGGTGGCAAAGCCGGCGCCGCGGGCTCTACCCGTCGCCAAACCCGCGCAGGCCGGCCAGGCCTATTATGTGCAGCTCGGCGCCTACGGCAGCCGCGGCGCCGCGCAGGCGGCTTGGCAATCCGCACGTGGCAAGGTCGGCGCGCTGGCGGGCCTGAGGGGATCGCTCAGCCAGGTGGGCAAAATGACCCGGCTCCGCGCCGGGCCGGTCAATGGCGTGGCGGCTGCAGTTCGCCTTTGTGCGGCCGCCTCCCGCGCCGGCCAAGCCTGCATCCCCGTCGCGCCCTAGTCGACCGCCCAGTCCTTCCGCGCATAGCCCTGGGCGTAGAGCAGCGCGGTGAGGTCGCAGGCGTCGATCCGCGCCGCGGCAGCCGCGGCGGTCTTGGGCTTGGCGTGATAGGCGACGCCGAGGCCGGCGGCCTCGATCATCGGGATGTCATTGGCGCCATCGCCGACTGCCAGCGTCGCTGACGGCAGCAGTCCGAGGCCATCGCGCTCGGCGATCAGCGTCTCGACCTTGGTCGCCGCCCCGACGATTGGCCTGGCAACGGTGCCCGCGAGCCGCCCATCGGCAATGTCGAGGGTGTTCGACACCGCCCGGTCGAAGCCGATCATCGCCGCGACGCGATCGGCGAACACTGTGAAGCCGCCCGAGACCAGTACACACCGCGCGCCCTTGGCCCGCATCGTCTGGATCAGCTCGCGCGCGCCCGCCATCAGCCGCACCCGCTCGGTATAGCAGCGGTCGATCACCCCGGCGTCGAGGTCGCGCAGCAGCGCGACGCGGGCATCGAGCGCGGCTTCGAAATCGAGCTCGCCGCGCATCGCCCGCTCCGTCACCGCGGCGATCTGCGGCTTGATCCCGGCGTAATCGGCGAGCTCGTCGATGCATTCGACGGTGATCATGGTCGAATCCATGTCGGCGACGAGCAGCTGCTTGGCGCGGCCGTCGGCCGGCTGGACGACGACATCGACTTGGGCGTCGAGCCCCTCGAGCGCGATGCGGGCGGCCTGCGGCTGATGGAGGAAGCCGAGATCGGCGGCGATCCCCGCTTCGAGCCATTGCCAGTCGACCGGCTCGGCACCGGCGAGCGCCAGCGCGTCGACCGCGGCGGAAATCACCCCCCGCGCCAGCTGCTCGGCTGCTATCAACGTCGCGATGTACAAGTCCGAACCCTCGTCGCTACCGCCGCTGGCGCTCATCGCAGGGCCGACCGCCAGCGGCAAGTCGGCGCTCGCTCTGGCGCTGGCCGAAGCGACTGGCGGGGTCGTGATCAACGCCGATGCGAGCCAGGTCTATGCCGGCCTGCGCGTGCTCAGTGCGGCGCCCTCGCCGGAGGATGAGGCGCGCGCCGAGCATCGCCTGTTTGGCGTGATCGATCCGGCGACCGCCTGGTCCGCAGCGGACTGGGCGGCGGCGGCGCGCGACGCCGTGGCGACAGCGCATGCCGCCGGCCGGCTGCCGATCCTGGTCGGGGGCACCGGCCTCTATCTGACGACGCTGATCGAGGGCATCGCGCCGGTGCCGGCGATCGACCCCGCCATTCGCGCCGTGGTCAGGGCGCAATCGGCCGGCGACAATCACGCGGCGCTGCTGCGCGAGGATCCGGTTGCCGCAACGGCGCTCGCCCCCGGCGACAGCGCGCGAGTGGCGCGCGCGCTGGAGGTGATCCGCTCGACTGGCCAAGGCATCGCCAGCTGGCGCGCGCGGCGGACCGGCGGCATCGGCGCGAGCGTGCGGCTGGTAGCGCAAATCCTGCTCCCGCCCCGTCCCCCACTCTACCGCCGCTGCGACGAGCGCTTCGCCGCGATGCTCGAGGGCGGCGCAATCGAGGAGGTCGAGGCGTTGGTCGGCCGTGGCCTCGATCCCGGCCTACCGGCGATGCGGACGATCGGGCTGCGCGAGATCGCCGGCTGGCGTGCCGGCCAGCTAAGCCGTGATGAAGCGATCGCCGCCGCGACCATGGCGACACGACGCTACGCGAAGCGGCAATATACCTGGTTCAACAATCAGCCCCCGGACAGCTGGGAGTGGACCGATAAGCAAGTTGATAACGATCTTATAGAGGAATTGGTAATAAAGTTGCGCAATACACTCTTGACATAGTATGATATTGCGATTATCCGCCCTTCCCTTGCCTCATCCGGCGCCATGCGCCACGGGGCTTCCCTTCTTTCGCGAGTAGGTAAGATGACGACCGAGCTGAGCGGCGCGGAAATTCTGGTGCAGGCCCTGACCGAGCTGGGCGTCGAGATCGTGTTCGGCTATCCCGGCGGCGCGGTGCTGCCGATCTACGACGCGCTGTTCCAGCAGAAGCGCATCCGCCACATCCTCGTCCGCCACGAGCAGGGCGCGGTCCACGCCGCCGAGGGCTATGCGCGCTCGACCGGCAAGCCTGGTGTCGTCCTCGTCACCTCCGGCCCGGGCGCGACCAATGCCGTCACCGGCATCACCGATGCGCTGATGGATTCGATCCCGATCGTCGTCATCACCGGCCAGGTCCCGACCCACCTGATCGGCACCGACGCCTTCCAGGAATGCGACACGATCGGCATCACCCGGCACTGCACCAAGCATAATTATCTGGTGAAGGATCCGGCAAAGATCGGCGAGACGATCTACGAGGCGTTTCACATCGCCACCACCGGCCGACCCGGCCCGGTGGTCGTCGACCTGCCCAAGGACGTCCAGGTCGCGACCGCGAGCTATCGCAAGCCCGCCGGCCCGACCAATCGCCACAAGACCTACCAGCCGGCGGTCAAGGGCGACCTTGGTGCGATCGAGGCGGCGGTCGAGATGCTGGCCGCGGCCGAGCGGCCGATCCTCTACACCGGAGGCGGCATCATCAATTCCGGTCCGGCGGCGAGCCAGCTGCTGCGCGAGCTGGCGCGGATCACCGGCGCACCGGTGACATCGACGCTGATGGGGCTTGGCGCCCTCCCGGCATCCTCGCCGCAATGGATCGGCATGCTCGGCATGCACGGCACCTATGAAGCCAATTGGGCGATGAACCAGGCGGATCTGATCCTCTGCCTCGGCGCGCGGTTCGACGACCGCGTCACCGGCAAGCCTGATTCCTTCTCGCCGACGTCGAAGAAGATCCACGTCGACGTCGATCGCTCGTCATTCAACAAGACGATCACGGTCGACCTGACGATCAATGGCGACGTCGGCCGGGTGATGGAGGACATGGTCCGCATCTGGAAGGCACGCGCGCATCAGCCGGCCGATCTGTCGGCCTGGTGGGCACGGATCGATGGATGGCGTGCCAAGCAGTCGCTCGCGATCCCGCCCGACACCAACCAGATTATGCCGCAGCGGGCGATCAAGGCGCTGTGGCAGGCGACGCATCACCTCAACCCGATCATCACCACCGAGGTCGGCCAACATCAGATGTGGGCGGCGCAGCACTTCGGCTTCGAGGGGCCGAACAAATGGCTCACCTCGGGCGGACTCGGGACGATGGGCTACGGCCTGCCGGCGGCGATCGGTGCGCAATTGGGCAATCCCAATTCGCTCGTCATCGACATCGCCGGCGAAGCCTCGATCCAGATGAACATCCAGGAGCTGGGCACGGCGACGCAATATCGCCTGCCGGTCAAGATCTTCATCATCAACAACGAGTACATGGGCATGGTCCGGCAGTGGCAGGAGCTGAGCTACGCCAGCCGCTACTCCGAGAGCTATTCGGACTCGCTGCCCGATTTCGTGAAGCTCGCCGAGGCCTATGGCTGGACCGGCATCCGTATCGAGGCGCCCGGCGATCTCGAGGACGGCATCGCTGCAATGCTCAAGGCCGATGGCCCGGTGATGGTCGACGTCCGCGTTGCCCAGCTGGCCAATTGCTTCCCGATGATCCCCTCGGGGGCGGCGCATACCGACATGATCCTCCAGGCCAATGAGGTCTCGGGGGAGATGGACGACGAGTCAAAGGCGCTGGTGTAACCGGCGCCTCTGACGCAACGCAGAGAAAAGCAACGATGCACATCAGGGAAGAAGCGGCCGAGCGCCACACGCTTTCGGTCACGGTCGACAACGAGGCCGGCATCCTCGCCAGGATCGCCGGCATGTTCTCGTCGCGCGGCTACAACATCGAGAGCCTGACCGTCGCCGATGTCACCGAGGACGAGAGCGTCAGCCGGATCACCATCGTCACCTCCGGCCCGCAGCATGTCATCGAGCAGATCATCGCCCAGACCGAGCGGCTGGTGCCGGTCCATGGCGTCACCGACCTCACCGCGCTTGGACCCCATGTCGAGCGCGAGCTGGCGCTGGTCAAGGTCGCCGGCAAGGGCGATCACCGGATCGAGGCGATGCGCCTCGCCGAGGTCTATCGCGCGCGGGTGATCGACGCGACGACCTCGAGCTTCGTGTTCGAGGTGACCGGCGGATCGGAGAAGATCGACACATTCGTCGCGCTGATGCGCGAAGTCGGGCTGGTCGAAGTGGCCCGGACCGGAGTAGTGGCGATCGCGCGAGGCAAGGACGCGCTCTGACGCGCCACCCCATCGAATGAGAAGGAACTGAGAATGCGCGTTTATTACGATCGCGACGCTGATATCGGCCTGATCAAGACCAAGAAGGTGGCGATCATCGGCTATGGCAGCCAGGGCCATGCCCATGCCGCCAATCTGCGTGACTCAGGTGTCGCCGATGTCGCGGTGGCGCTGCGCCCCGGCTCGAACACCGCGAGCAAGGCGACCGACGCCGGTTTCAAGGTGCTGGCCAATGCCGAGGCGGCGAAATGGGCCGACATCGTCATGGTCCTCGCCCCCGACGAGCATCAGGCGGCGATCTACCAGAACGACCTCGCGCCCAATCTGCGCGAAGGCGCGGCGCTGGCCTTTGCCCATGGCCTCAACATCCACTTCGGCCTGATCGAGCCGCGCGCCGATCTCGACGTGTTCATGATCGCGCCCAAGGGCCCGGGCCACACCGTCCGCTCGGAATATCAGCGCGGCGGCGGCGTCCCCTGCCTGATCGCGATCGGCCAGGACGCCAGCGGCAACGCCCATGACGTCGCCCTGTCCTACGCCTCGGCGATCGGCGGCGGCCGCTCGGGCGTGATCGAGACCAGCTTCAAGGAAGAGTGCGAGACCGACCTGTTCGGCGAGCAGGTGGTGCTCTGCGGCGGCCTCACCCATCTCATCATGGGCGGCTTCGAGACGCTGGTCGAGGCCGGCTATGCGCCGGAGATGGCCTATTTCGAATGCCTCCACGAGGTGAAGCTGATCGTCGACCTGATGTATGAGGGCGGCATCGCCAACATGCGCTACTCGATCTCGAACACCGCGGAATATGGCGATTATACCAGTGGCCCGCGGATCATAACCGACGAGACCAAGGAAGAGATGCGGCGCGTGCTGCGCGACATCCAGCAGGGCAAGTTCGTCCAGAAATTCGTCCTCGACAACCGCGCCGGCAACCCCGAGCTCAAGGCCGCGCGCAAGCTCCAGGGCGAGCATGAGATCGAGAAGGTCGGCACCGAGCTGCGCGCGATGATGCCGTGGATCGCCAAGAACAAGCTGGTCGACAAGGCGAAGAACTAGGTGACCTGCCCCTCTCTTTTCGTCATTCCCGCGAAAGCGGGAATGACGGATTGGGGTTCGGCAAGCCCGGAGCAAAACCCGCTGGACCGCGCCCGCCCCGGCTCTAGACTTTGGCGGGACACGCCAAGGAGAGAGCCATGCGCCGTACCCTCGCCGCCCTGACGCTTGCCGGCCTTGCCGCCACCGGCATCGCCCTCGCCCAGATGCCGACCGAGGTCCCCGGCAAGCCCGATCCCAAGCTGGTCGTCGCCGGCAACTACAAGATCGAGCCGCTGCACACCCAGATCGGCTTCAGCGTCGTCCACCTCGGCTACAACCCCTTTATGGGCCTGTTCTCGGGCGTTTCCGGCACGCTGGTGCTCGACCCGGCCAATCCCGCCGCGGCCAAGCTCGACGTCACCATTCCGGTCGACAGCATCTACACCACCGTCGACGAGCTGACGAAGGGGCTCAAGGGGGCCGATTGGTTCGACACCGCCAAATATCCGACCGCCCGCTTCGTCTCGACCGCGGTCGAGGTGCGCGGCACCGAGGCGCGGATCAGCGGCAACCTCACCCTCCACGGCGTGACCAAGCCGATCACCATCCAGGCGCGCTTCGTCGGCGCCGGCAATCACCCGATGACCAAGGCGCCGGCGGTCGGCTTCGAGGGCCGCAGCGTGATCAAGCGCAGCGATTTCGGGGTCAGCAACGGCATCCCCTTCGTCACCGACGAGGTCAACCTGACGATCACGGCGGCGTTCGATAAGGCCTGAGGCGTGGCGAAGGACTGGCGGCTCGAACACCTCGAAACGCAGCCATTTCTTCGCGGCGTCGCCTTCACCCGTAAACCCTACCGCCAATACCGGCCCGGCTGGGATCACGATCATTGCGTCGCCTGCTGGGCGAGGCTGGCCGAGCCGCCAATCGGCGAGGATGACACCCTCCGCGAAGGCTACGCGACTACCGAGGATTTCGTTCGCGGCGCCGATTACGAGTGGGTGTGCGTTCCCTGTTTCGGCCTCTTCCGCGAAGACATGGGGTGGATCGAGATCACCCCGCAGACGTGATTTTTGCGCTGCGGTAGACTTCGGTAATCACTTCGCCCTATATGGCGGGGTGATGAAGCCCGAGTTCGCCTCGATCGCGCTCCGTGCGCTGCTGCGACTTACGCGCCCTTAGGCGCGCGATTGGGCTTGCCCGCAAACGGGTGAAGATCACGAGCGCCTAAGGGAAATTCGCCCTTCAAGACGCAACCGCCATTATGGAGCGGACCGTGACCGACACTATTCTGATCTTCGACACCACCCTGCGCGACGGCGAGCAGTCTCCGGGCTGTTCGATGAACCTGGATGAGAAGCTGAAGGTGGCCGCCCAGCTCGAGACGATGGGCGTGGACATCATCGAGGCCGGCTTCGCCATCGCCTCGGAAGGCGATTTCGAGGCGGTCAGCGAAGTCGCCAAGCTGTGCAAGCGGGCGACCGTTGCGAGCCTCGCGCGGGCCAACCGCGCCGACATCCAGCGCGCCTGGGACGCGGTGCGCCATGCCGTACGCCCGCGCATCCACACCTTCATCGCCACCTCGCCGCTGCACATGCGGGTCAAGCTGAACAAGACACCGGAGGAGGTGCTGGCGGCAATCGCCGACACCGTCGGCTTCGCCGCGAGCCTCTCCCCCGATGTCGAATGGTCGGCCGAGGACGCAACTCGCTCCGATCCGGACTATCTCGCCAAGGCGATCGAGACCGCCATCCGTGCGGGCGCGAAGACGATCAACCTGCCCGACACCGTCGGCTATGCCACGCCCGAGACCTATGCGGCGATGTTCCGCGCGATGATTTCGCGGGTCGAAGGCAGCGACCAGGTGATCTTCTCGACCCATTGCCACAATGACCTCGGGCTCGGCGTCGCCAATACGCTGGCGGCGGTCGCGGCCGGCGCGCGGCAGGTGGAATCGACCATCAACGGCATCGGCGAGCGCGCCGGCAACGCCGCGGTCGAGGAAATCGCCATGGCGATCAAGGTGCGCCACGACGTCATGCCCTATCGCACCAATATCGACGCCAGGGAGATCACCCGCTCCAGCCGGCTGATCTCGGCGGTGACCGGCTTCCAGGTCCAGCCGAACAAGGCGATCGTCGGCGCCAATGCCTTCGCCCATGAGAGCGGCATCCACCAGGACGGGATGATCAAGGACGCCTCGACCTATGAGATCATGACGCCGGAGAGCGTCGGCCTGACCGCGTCGAACCTGGTGATGGGCAAGCATTCGGGCCGCGCCGCCTTCCGCCAGAAGCTGGAGGAGCTGGGCTACAAGCTCGGCGACAATGAGTTCCAGGATGCGTTCGTCCGCTTCAAGGCGCTGGCCGACGCCAAGAAGCAGGTGTTCGACGACGATATCGTCGCGCTGGTCGACGACGAGGTGATGCGCGGCCACGACCATATCCAGGTCAGGGAGGTCGAGGTCTATTGCGGCTCGAACGGGCCGCAGCGGGCGATCCTCACCCTGGCGGTCGACGGCGAGGAGAAGACCGTCGCCGCGCGCGGCAACGGCCCGGTCGACGCGCTGTTCAACGCAGTCCGTATGATCGTGCCGCACGACAGCTCGGTGCTCGAGCGCTACGAGGTCCACGCCGTCACCGGCGGCACCGATGCCCAGGCCGAGGTCTCGGTGCTGCTCACCGAGGACGGCCGCAGCGTGCGCGGCACCGGCACCCATCAGGACACGATGGTCGCCAGCGTCCGCGCCTATGTGAACGCGCTCAACAAGCTGCTGGTCAAACGCGGCCGCCACACCGTCGACGACCGCGCGGCGGGGTAGCCGCAGCACAAGCTTCCTTCTTCGTCATTCGCGCGGAAGCGGGAATCCAGTCGACCTGCGTTCTTGAAACAACGGCCCATCTGGATCCCCGCTTTCGCGGGGATGACGAGGACGATCTGAGGATCGACCGTGACAAAAACAACCGCCATCCATTGGAACACGCTGTCTGCTGAATCCGATGCCGGCTGGACTACCGTGCCCGGCATGGAGGGGATCGCCGAGGAGCGAATCCTCAGCCTCGACCCCGAGACAGAGGAATACACCAAGCTCACCCGCTTCCTGCCGGGCTGCGACAGCACTGCGCTCGGCCCGAAGATCCATCCCTATCCGGAAGAGATCTTCGTCGTCAGCGGCCGGATCTACGATGCGACGTTCGATCGGTGGCTGGAGCCTGGCGATTACATCAGTCGCGGTCCTTTCGAGGTCCACGGCCCGTTCCGGACCGAAACCGGCGCGGTCGTGCTCGAGGTGTCCTTCCCGCAAAGGGTCGACGAGGTCTCGCCCGATGTATGAACTCACCGAAGCTGAATGGCCGGCGACATCGCCGGCGCTGTGCGCCGCGACCGAACGGCTAAACTTCGACATGCCGTCGGATGCGCGCACTGGCGCGCTGCTGAGGACGCTCGCCGCCTCCAAGCCCGGCGGCCGCCTGCTCGAGCTCGGCACCGGCACTGGCCTGGCGACGGCCTGGCTGCTCGACGGAATGGACGCCGCCGCGCGACTGGTGACCGTCGATCATGATGAGCGCGTCCAATCGGTCGCGCGCGAGATGTTGGGGCACGACGCGCGGATCGAATTCGTGCTCGATGACGGCGTGCGCTTTCTCCACCGGCAATCGGCGATGAGCTTCGATCTGATCTTCGCCGACGCGTGGCCCGGCAAATATGATGCGCGCGATGTCGCGATGAGCCTGGTCAGGCCGGGTGGCTTCTACATCGGCGACGACATGCTGCCACAGCCGAACTGGCCCGACGGACAGCAGCCGCGCGTGGACGCGCTGCTCGATGATCTGCGCAAAGATCGTAACTGGTCTGTCGTCGTGCCGGCCTGGGGCAGCGGGTTCGTCATCGCGGTGCGACGCGCTTGAGGCTGCTATCGCTCGCAACGGCCGCATCCGCTATGGCCGGGACGCGAGGGGAAGAAGCATGCGTGACGGCCTGGGGCGGATCATCGCCGCCTTCATCTGCCTGACTTCGGCAAGCCCCGCGCTGGCGCAGGCGAACCCACCGCCCCCGCCCGATGCCTTCGCCGAGCGCAACCGCCTGTTCGTGCTCAGCGACATCGGCAATGAGCCCGACGACCAGATGTCGGTCGTGCGCCTGCTGCTCTATGCGGACGAGATTGATATCGAAGGTCTTGCCGCGGTCACCTCGGAGAGCCTCAAGGACAGGACCAATCCCGAAACCCTGCGGACGCTCATACGCGCCTATGGGACGGTGCGCCCGAACCTGCAGAAACATGCGCAAGGGTGGCCCGAGGCCAGCCGGTTGGATGCGCTGGTCAGTTCCGGGCCGCGCGGCTGGGGCCTGAAAGCAATCGATCCGAAGGCACCCTCGCCCGCCGCGCAAGCGCTCATCCGGGCGGCCGACAAGACGGACAAGCGCCCACTCTGGGTCAGCATCTGGGGCGGCGCGAATACGCTCGCCGAAGCGCTGCAGATTGTGCGCCGAACCCGCAGCGCCGCACAGCTCGATGCGTTCGTCGGCAGGATGCGAGTCTATTCGATTTCCGATCAGGACGATGCCGGCCCATGGATCAGGCGCGCGTTCCCGGCATTGCAATATGTCGTCTCGCCATCGGCGAGCTACGAAGACTATCCGCGCGCGACCTGGACTGGCATCAGCGGCGACAGCTTCTATCACAATGACGAAGGGTCGGCCGATCCGAGCAAGGTCTCGAATGCCTGGCTCGACGCGCATATCCGCAAGGGGCCGCTCGGCTCGCTCTATCCCAAGGTGCAGTTCATCATGGAGGGCGACACGCCGGCCTTCCTCGGCCTGACCGCCAACGGACTGGCGAGCGCGATGAGCCCGGCCTGGGGCGGCTGGGGCGGCCGCTATGTCTATCGCCGCGCCTATGGCGAAAGCCGGCCGATCTGGACCGAGGGCGGCTTCCCGCTTTACGGCTTGGACTCGCGCGACGAGGTCACCGGCATCGACGGCCGCAGGCTGCGCTCCGACCAGGCGACGATCTGGCGCTGGCGCAACGCCTTCCAGAATGATTTCGCCGCCCGCATCGACTGGACGATCAAGCCCTTCGCCGGAGCCAATCACCAGCCCGTCGCGGTGGTGAACCGCGTTGGCGGAATTGCACCGATCATCCTGACGGCACGTCCCGGCGACAGCATCGACATTGACGCATCATCGAGCCGGGATCCCGACGGCGGGCAAAAGCTCAGCTTTCGTTGGTACGTCTACCGCGAGGCCGGTACCGGCCTTGCGGCGCCCGCCGACGTTGCCATCGCCGACGCGGACCAGCCGCGCGCCAGGGTCAGCGTTTTGCCGAGATGCACGCCTGCAGTCGCCGGGATGACCGCGCCTTGCGGCGCGCGCGCCGTCCACCTCATTGTTGAAGTTACCGACGATGGCGCGCCGCCGCTGACCGCCTATCGGCGCATCATCATCAACGTCGTTCCGTGAGATCGTTCAGACGCGGCTAGCGATCGCGCCAGTCGTGCCGACGGTTGTCTCGCCAGTTCCTGCCGCGCCAGTGATCACGCGACCCGCGATAGTGGCGGTAGTACCAGCGATGGTACGGATAGGGCCGATAAAGCCAATGGCCGCCCTGATAATACCACGGCCGATACCAGCCCGGCGCATCGTACAGGAATGTCGTGCCGCCATAGGCAAAGGGCGGCGCGCCGTTCCTGACGACGAAGCCGGGCGGGCATCCCGGGCTGGTCGCGTTGCTGTCCGAGCTGGCGGCGATCGCCGCGCCACCGACCGCGCCCAGCGCGCCGCCTGCGACCAGACCGGCGCCGCGATCATGCCGTCCGGCCAGCCCTGATCCGATGATCGCGCCGACGACGCCACCGATAGCCGCACCCTCGCCGACATTGCCGTGCGCCTTGACGCAATTGTCCTGAGCCCATTGCTCGGCGAAGCTCCCGTAGGCGCGATCCTCGGCCTGCTGCGTGGAATAGGCTTCGTCGGGCTGATAGCCCGGCGGTGGCGGCGGCAGCTGCGTTCCATCGTAGCCCGGCGGCGGTGGCGGCGGTTCATCCGCATATCCTGGTGGCGGGCCCTGATCCGCATAACCGGGCGGCGCACTCTGATCGCCATAGCCCGGTGGCGGCCCACGATCGCCATAGGGCGGCGGGGACTGGTCGTTCGAACCGGGTGGCGGGCCCTGATCGTCATACCCTGCTGGAGGACCCTGATCATTATAGCCCGCAGGCGGAGCCTGATCACTGTAGCCCGCGGGTGGACCCTGATCGTTGTAGCCGGGCGGCGGGCCTAGATCGTCGTCGCCGGGTGGTGAGCCCTGATCATTATATCCCGGTGGCGGACCCTGATCATTGTAGCCCGGCGGCGGGCCTTGATCGTCATAGCCTTGGGCGATGGCCGAGCTGAGCGGCAGCAGCGCTACCGAGATCATCAATAGGCTGAGCTTACGCATTGCTACCTCTCACAACAGCCGGGCCGGCTTATCGATGTGCCAGCACACTGACGGATGCGGGGCGATATAACATCGTCTTATCGATCAAGTTCCATCGCGTGCTTCCATCTCCTGGCGCCAAGATCGGACCGTCGCGATGAACCCGTCTTGAACATGATCGCAGGAAATTTCGCTGCGAAGCCATGCGCCTATCGGCAAAACTGGTCCCACAGCCCGCTGATGTTGTGGCTCACCATCTGCGATTCCAGCACCTGCCCCGCGCTCCCCGCGACAAAGCGATCGAATCCGCTGTCGTCCCCGCCGCTCACCTCGCCGCAGGCGATGGGCACGCCGCTGCCGATGTAGAAGCGGACATTTCGGAATTGCGCGCTTTCGGGATGACGCAAATGCGGGCGGATGGCGGTCTCGCTCTGCTCGATGAAGGCCTGCTGTTTGGCCGCATCATTGTAGAGCGCAGCCGCAATCGGATCGTAGGTGGAGCCGGCGAGGTCGGTCGTTGGTTGCTCGGCTGGCACGGGCGGCTGATCGGACTTTCGCAACAGCCCGACCGCAGTTGCGATCAATGCCAGCGCAATCACCAGGAAGGCGGTGTTTGCCGCTCGCCTCATTGCCATCGCCCCCTCCGAGCCGCAGCGACACCGCCTGTACCCGATTGCTCGAACGCCTACGCCCCTCTCACCGCCGCCCGAACAGCTTCTCGATATCGCCATGGCCGAGCTTGAGCCAGGTCGGCCGGCCATGGCTGCACTGGCCGGAATGCGGCGTCGTCTCCATCTCGCGCAAGAGCGCGTTCATCTCGGCGAGCGACAGCAGACGGCCCGCGCGGACCGAGCCGTGGCAGGCCATGGTCGCGGCGACTTCGTCGAGTTTCTCCTTGAGCGACAAGGCGGTGCCATAGGCGGCAATCTCGTCGGCGAGATCGATGATCAGCCCCTTGACGTCGCCGCCGCCAAGCAGCGCCGGCACGGCGCGGACGATGATCGCCTGCGGGCCGAAGCGCTCCAGCTCCAGGCCGAGCTCAGCAAACTCGGCGATGCGGCCTTCGAGCCGGTCGCAGGCGCCTTCGTCCATCTCGACGATCTCGGGGATCAGCAGCGCCTGCGCCGCAACCCCACCATCTTCCAGCGCGCGGCGCAGCCGTTCGAGCACGATCCGCTCATGGGCCGCATGCTGGTCGACCAGCACCAGCCCATCCTCGGCCTCGGCGACGATATAGGTGCCGGCGACCTGGCCACGGGCGATGCCGAGCGGATGCTCGGCGCGCGGCGCAGTCGCGACAGCCGGCTCGGCGCGGCCGGCGGGCGGCGCATAGGCGGGCCGGCTGTCCCAGACCGCGGACTGAAGCGGCCGGTCGCGCAGTGACGCCGCCGGGAACAAGGCGGCTGGCTCGGGCGACGCCATCGGCTCCGCCTGCCAGGCGGCCAGCGCCGCCTCAGGCATCGCCTGGGCGGCGCGATGGCCGGCCGCATCGAGCGCGCTGCGCAACCCGCCGATCAACAGCCCGCGGATCGCACCGGGATCGCGGAAACGGACCTCGGTCTTGGCCGGATGGACGTTGACGTCGACCTCCTCGGTCGGGAGGTCGATGAACAGGGCGACGACCGGGTGGCGGTCGCGCGCGAGCAGATCCTGATAGGCGGCGCGGACGCAGCCGGCGAGCATGCGGTCGCGGACCGGTCGGCGGTTGACGAAGAGATATTGATGATCGGCGACGCCGCGGCTGGCGGTCGGCAGGCCGGCGACACCGCCGAGGCTGACCGGGCCGCGCACCAGATCGACCGCAATCCCGTCCTGTTGCAGCGCGCGGTCGAGCAGCGCGGCGACCCGCGCCGGGCGGTCCTCGCCGGGGGGCACCGAGACGAGCCGTCGTCCCTCATGATCGAGGGTGAAGCCGATCTCCGGCCGCGCCATCGCCAGCCGCTTGACGATGTCAACGCAGGCGGAAAGCTCGGCGCGCGGCGAGCGGAGGAACTTGCGCCGTGCCGGCACCCGCTCGAACAGCCCCTCGACCGTCACCTTGGTCCCCGGCGGCAGTCCGGCGGGGCCCTCGCCCGCCAACCGGCCATTGTCGATTGTGCGGCGCCAGCCGTCGGCGCCGGCGACCCGCGTTTCGATCGTCAGCCGGGCAACGCTGGCGATCGACGGCAAGGCCTCGCCGCGAAAGCCGAGCGTCGTCACCGCCTCGATTGCGTCGTCGGGCAATTTCGACGTGGCGTGCCGTTCGAGCGCCAGGGCGCAATCCGCCGGCGTCATGCCGCAGCCGTCGTCGGCGACTGCAATCCGGTCGATCCCGCCGCCGGTGAGCTCCACCGCGATGCGGCTCGCGCCGGCGTCAATTGCGTTTTCGATCAATTCCTTGAGCGCTGCCGCCGGGCGCTCGACGACCTCGCCGGCGGCGATGCGGTTGACCAGTTGCTCAGGCAGGCGACGGATCGTCATGCACCCTATTAGACCAAGCCGCGGTTCGCCGCGAGCGGCTAGCCGTGGCCGTCGCTTCGCGGCAGAAGGGCTGGCGGAAAATCCGGAGCGGTGATCCGCACCGCCGAGTCGGAAAAGGGGCGTCCATGCGGCTGTTCAGATTCACGTCGCACGACATGGCGATCGACCTCGGCACGGCGAATACGCTGGTCTATCTGCGCAACCGCGGCATCGTCCTCAACGAGCCGTCGGTGGTCGCGATCGAGGCGGTCAACGGCGTTCGCCGGGTGCGCGCGGTCGGCGACGACGCCAAGGCGATGATCGGCCGCACTCCGCAATCGGTCGAGGCGATCCGACCTTTGCGCGACGGGGTGATCGCCGACATCGATGTCGCCGAGCAGATGATCAAGCATTTCATCCGCAAGGTGCACGGGTCGCGCGGCTGGCTGCCGCGCCGGCCGGAAATCGTCGTCTGCGTGCCTTCCGGGTCGACCTCGGTCGAACGGCGCGCGATCCGCGACGCCGCCTCCAATGCCGGCGCCGCGCGCGTCTTCCTGATCGAGGAGCCGATGGCGGCGGCGATCGGCGCCGGCATGCCGGTGATCGATCCGGTCGGATCGATGATCGTCGACATCGGCGGCGGCACGACCGAGGTCGCGGTGCTCGCCTCGGGCGGCCTCGCCTACACCAATTCGATCCGCGTCGGCGGCGACAAGATGGACGAGGCGATCGTCAGCTTCATCCGGCGCAATCACAATCTGCTGATCGGCGAGGCGACCGCCGAGCGGATCAAGATCGCGATCGGCGGCGCGCTCCTGCCCCATGACGGCCGCGGCCACGTCCTCCAGATCAAGGGCCGCGACCTGATCAACGGCGTGCCCAAGGAGATCACCATCACCCAGGCTCAGGTCGCCGAGGCGCTGGCCGAGCCGATCGTCCAGATCGTCGAGAGCGTGCGGATCGCGCTGGAGAACACCGCCCCCGAGCTCTCCGCCGACATCATCGACCGCGGCATCATGCTGACCGGCGGCGGGGCGATGCTGATGGGGCTGGTCGAGCTGATGCGCGACGCGACCGGACTGCCGGTGGCGATGGCCGAGGACCCGCTGACCTGCGTCGCGCTCGGCACCGGCCGGGCGCTGGAGGACCCGGATTATCGCAGCGTGCTGCACGCCGCCTGAGCCCTGCCGCCAGGCGGGAAACGGCGCGGCGAAAGCGGGATTTGCAACCGCCGCCCTGCCATGGTACCGGCCCCGCCTCGCCTCGGGCCGCCCGGCTTCCGGCGCATCGTGGACGCATAGCTCAGTTGGTAGAGCAGCTGACTCTTAATCAGCGGGTCCCAGGTTCGAGCCCTGGTGCGTCCACCAATTTTCAATGATTTGGAGGAGACGCGCTGCCCTGGTGTCGCGTAGGCGCGCGCACCCATCGCGACTGGGCTAGCTGAGCATCAATGGCCCGAGTGGCTCAGATAATGCTTCGTGAAACGCCGCGGATCGTCGGTGTCCGGCTGCCAGCCATCGAACAACCGGGTGCCGTCGAGCGTCATGACCGGCCGCTGCAGCTCGTGCAGCAGCGCCAGGCTGTGGACGACGCGGCTGGTGAAGCGCTGTGGATCGATCGTCGCCAGCGCCAGCGCCGCCTCGACGAAGGCCTCCATCGGCTCGTCGCCATCCGGCGGGATATGGGGATTGCCGAACTGGCGCAGAACGGGCGTGCCGACCGCGCCCGTCGTGGCGAGGCCATTGACCGCGATATTGTCGGGATAGAGCTCGAGCGCAGCACCGGTGCAGACGCGATCGAGGAAGGCCTTGGTGCCGCCGTAGAGCGCGCCGCCGCCGTTGAACGCCATATGCGCCGCATGGGCCTGCGTCGTCGGGATCGGCGCCGGGGCCGCCGCCGAGGAGCTGATCATGACGATGTTGCCGCCGCCTTGCGCGCGCATGCCGGGCACGACCGCCTGCGCCATGCGCCAGCCACCCCAGACATTGGTGAGCACGCTGCGCTGGAATTGTTCGAGCGTCATCTCGGTGAAGCTGGTCAACCAGCCCGGCCCCCATTCCCGCGGCGCCGCCGCGCTGTGAATCAGGATGTCGGGCGAACGGCCGAATTCGTCGCCGATCCGTCGAACGAGATCGTCCGTATCGAACCCGGGCACATCGAGATCGGCGTGCAGCGCGATCGCCCTGCCGCCGATCGCCGCGATCCGTTCGAGCCCCTCGTCGAGCGAGCCGGGCAGGTCGGTGCGTCTGCTCGATCCCGCCCGGCCGAGCAGCGCGACGCCCGCCCCTTCGGCTGCAAGACGCAGCGAAATCGCCTGGCCGATCCCGCGGCTCGCGCCTGTCACCACCGCGACCTTGCCGGCGCAGCTCCGCGACGGCGCGGAGGAGATCGGCTGTGCAAGCTCATCGCCCATCGATCGCATCTCCATCAGCGCAACGGCCCTCCGTCATGGAGGGCCGCAAATGTCGGAAAACGGCCTGATTCAGGTTGTTTTCGCTGTTTCAAACATGAATCGAAAGGATTGAATATCGCGAGCGTCCGAGTTACTGTTTTGCAGCGGCTTTCTCACAACTTGGCTCAAGCAGAGGCACCGTTGTTCAAGTGCCTCTGTGCCGGCGGAAATTTATCTAAGGTAGTGCCTGATGGCGACCAGGAATGTGCAGGACACGGCAATCGCTCCGGATGCGGATCTGGAAACCACGCGCGATCGAATTCTTGATCTTGCGGAAGACATGTTTGCGCAATCCGGCATCGACAAGGTCAGCCTCCGCGCGGTGACCGCCGCGGCCGGCGTCAACGTCTCAGCGATCCACTATCATTTCGGATCGAAAGACGAGCTCTTGCGCGCGATCTTCATCCGCCGCCTGTCCGGCGCGCTGGAAGAGCAGACGGCGCGCCTGTCGAGCTTCGTTCCTTCGGGCGACAAGGAAGCCGACGTCCGGCGGCTCATGGAAGATTATATCGGGCCGGCGACCGACATCGACTGTGCGGAGAACAACTACCGGTTCAGCCGCCTGCTCGGTCAGCTTTCGGTTCATGACGAAAATCTTCCGTCGGACATGTTTCACTATGTCCAGAAAGAAGTGACCGACGCTTATACGGCAGTGCTCGGCAAGGTTCTGCCCGAGCTGTCGCCGTCCGATCTCGCCTGGCGGCTCGAGTTCGTCATCGGCATCATCGGCCATGCATCGCGCGTGCGCGCGCGGCTGCAGCACGACAGCCGGCGTAAGCCGGCCAATGCGAAGGCGGATGATTTCCTGCCGCAGCTCCTCACCGCGGCCGTCGCGATTTTCTGCGCGTCACCGACCGGCATATAGGGCGTACCTTAACCGATCTTGTGATTTGCGAGGGTCTCCAGCGCGAGCAACAGCGCTGAATGATCCTTGTCGCCAAAGCCTGCTGCGATGCAGGCATTGAGCAGCTGCTGAGCACCCGCGGTTGCCGGCAAGGCAACTCCCAGCGCCTTCGCGCCGCTCAAGGCGAGCTCAAAGTCCTTCGAATGCAGCCTGATCCTGAACCCGGGATCGAATGTGCGCTTGATCATGCGCTCGCCATGAACCTCGAGAATGCGCGATGAGGCGAAGCCGCCCATCAGCGCCTCACGCACCTTGGCGACATCGGCGCCGGCCTTCGACGCGAACAGCAGCCCTTCGGCGACCGCTTCGATCGTCAGCCCGACGATGATCTGATTGGCGACCTTGGTGGTCTGGCCGTCGCCGACGCCGCCGACCAGGGTGATGTTCTTGCCCATTAGCTGGAACAGGGGCTCGGCACGGGCGAAGGCCGCCGCCGAGCCGCCGGCCATGATCGTCAGCGCCGCGTTCTTCGCGCCGACCTCGCCACCCGAGACCGGCGCATCGACATAGTCGACGCCAAGCGCGGCGATGCGCTCGGCAAAGCCCTTGGTCGCGATCGGCGAGATCGAGCTCATGTCGATCAGCAGCTTGCCCGCGCCGAGCCCGGCGGCGATCCCATTCTCGCCGAACAAGGCCTGCTCGACGTCGGGCGTATCAGGCAGCATGGTGATGATCACCTCGGCGTCGCGCGCCAGCTCGGCCAGCGACGACGCGACCTTGGCGCCGCCGGCGAGGAGGTTCTCGGGGACCGGTGAGCGATGCTGGTTGAGCAACAGCTGATGGCCGCCGTTCTGAAGGTGGGCCGCCATCGGCGCACCCATGATCCCGGTTCCGACGAAGCCGATGATCATCGCCCGCTCCCCTTCCCCGGCTGCAGATAACCGGCTGCCCAGCCCAGCCCGGCGACGGTGTCGCCGGCAGGGCGATATTCGCAACCGATCCAGCCATCATAGCCCAGCGCATCGATATGCGGCAGCAGCCAGTGATAGGCGATCTCGCCGGTGCCAGGCTCATGGCGGCCCGGATTGTCGGCGATCTGCATATGGCCGATGCGCGGCAGCAGCCGCTCGATCGTGCGAGCGAGATCGCCCTCGACGATCTGCATGTGATAGACGTCGTATTGCAGCTTCACATTGTCGCGATCGACGCGGTCGATGACGTCCATCCCTTCGACCGAGCCCGCCAGCAGATAGCCGGGCATGTCGACGGTGCGATTGAGCGGCTCGACCATCAGCGTGATGCCATGCGACTTCGCCCGGTCGGACGCCTCGCGCAGCAAGTCGACCATCGCGTCGACCTGGACCGAGCGGTCGACCGATTCGTCGCGCAGGCCGGCCATGACATGGATGCGCGGGCAGCCGATCGCCGCGGCATAGTCGATCGCAGTGGCAACGCTGGCGCGCGCCTCCTCGACCCGGCCAGGCAATCCGGCGAGGCCGCGGTCGCCGCCCGCCCAATCGCCGGGCGGCGCATTGATCAGCACGGATTGCAGGCCGAGCGCGTCGAGCTTCCCACGCACGACCTCGGCCGGCGTGTCATAAGAGAACATCCACTCGACGCCCTTGAAGCCGGCCGCCGCCGCGGCATCGAGCCGGTCGAGAAACGGCAGATCGGGGAACATCAAGGTCAGGTTCGCGGCGAGCCTCGGCAAAGCTTTCCTCCATCGGCCTCCAGCACCGCCGCATCATGCAACGGCAGCGGCGCAAGGCAATGCCGGTGTCTTGCGGTGGGGCTCGCCGAAGCGCGTCCGCCGAGCCCCAGCCGCCTATTTATCGAATGCGAGCAGCTGCGGCAGGAGCATCGGCAGGCTCTTGAACAAATGGCCATCGCGCTCCGCCGTCCGCTCGAACCACTCATTCTCACCCCAGGGCGCTTCGACCAGCGTCGAGTTCGGCAGCATGTCGGCGAGCCGCTCGGTGATGTAGCGCGGGTGATGCACGTCGAGCCGGCTGCTGTTGAACACCAGCACCGGCAGCTTCATCGCTCGCAGCTCGTCGGGCGAGATGCTGACGACCGGCGTATTGTCGCCCTTGGCGCTCAGCGCATAGGCCCAGCGTTCCATCGTCTTGATGAAGGTCTCGACGTTGGTCGACAGTAGCCGCTCGCGATTGGCCGGGTTGCCTGCGATGTTCGCCTTCCACCAATGATCCTCGGCGACCTTCTCCATGCCGCCGGTGCGCGCGGCGATGGCGACATCGCCGCAATAGGTCTTGACCAGCTCGGCGAGCACGATCGGCCCGCCGCTCAGCCAGAGCGCGGTCGCCGCGCGCGCGACGTCCGGGTGGCGCTGGACGGTGTGGAGCGAAATGCGCGTGCCGGCCGATGCGCCGACCAGGAAGGCCGGCGCCATGTCGAGATGGCGCAACAGCGCGGCGTAGACGTCGGCGTTCATCGTCCACTCGGAATCGCCGAGGAAGCTGAGGTCGGATTCGCCGCAATTCGGGCGATCCCAGATCAGCACCTTGTAACCTTCCTTGGCCATCAATTCGGCAAGCTGCCGCACGCCCTGCGTTTCTCTGGAGAAGCGGCCACCGACGGTGATCCCGGCGGTCTTGGGGCCATCGCCGATCAGCTCATAAGCGATGTTGAGCCCGAGAATATTTGCTTTTGCCATTGATGTTCCCTCCTATTGTGCCGCACGGCTCACGCGCCTCGGATGAGGTGGTTTCCGCTCGTCGTCCGTTTTCGATTGTGGCTTTAGCTTGATGGCGGTGGGACGGTCCCATGCCGCGCCCATGCTGACAAATCCGTCCCCTCGTCGATCGCGCCGATTGATTTGGCGGGTTCACGCTAAAAGCGCGCAGTGGCGCTTGCAATGTTTTTTCCACCTATGAAACAAACAGTGTTGGGTTTATCGTTTGGCCCGAGCCTGAGTTGCTGACGGATGGGTTGCAGGAGAGCAGTGCCGATGAATTCGACGAACCCGACGATCCGGCCGATGGCGGTGGGCGCCGAGGTCCTCGGACTCGCGCCGGGCCGCGAGCAGGATCCAGCGGTGCGCAAGATGCTCTACGACGCCTGGCTGGCGCACGGCATCCTGCTGTTCCGCAATGTCGAGACGATCGAACATCATCTCGCGCTCAGCCGCGTGTTCGGCGAGCTGGAGCTGCATCCCCTGCCCTTCATGCGCGCCTCCTATGAGCCGCTGCTGATGGAGATGGGCGGCGACAAGCGCGGCCAGGCCTATGTTTATGACGAGACCGACATGCGGCTCGGCCGGATTCCGTGGCATCGCGACACCGCCTACACCGTCGATATCTGCAAGGGCGCAATGCTGCGCATGCTCGAGGTGCCCGAGACCGATGGCGAGACGATGGTCGCCGACACGGCGATGGCCTATGACGATCTGCCCGCCGAGATGAAAACACGGCTCGACGGCATGGAATATACCACCTCGTTCCACGCGATGGATCAGTCCTGGCCCGGCCAGTTCTGGAAAACGATGCGCGTCGCGACCGCCGAGGAAGATCCGATCGGCGCCCAGTCTCCGTCCCGCCATATGGATGATGGGCCTGAAGTGGTTCATCCGGTGGTGATGGCTCATCCTGAATCGGGACGGAAATGCCTATTCCTCAGCCCGAAGGACAGCCTGTACTTTCTCGGGATGGAGCGGAACGAGAGCGACGCGCTGCTGCGCGAGCTGTCCGTCCACATGCGCAATCCGAAATACGTCTACAAGCACAGCTGGTCGGTCAACGACGCGCTGCTGTGGGACAATCGCCGCATCATTCACGCCGCCGCAGGCTACCGGCCCGAGCACCGCCGCTGGGCGGTGAGGACGACATTGGCGGGACCGATGCGCACCGGACGCTATCTCGATCCGGCCGTGCAGGACGCGGGCTTGCCCGTCGCGATGGACTGACGGACGGCGGTCGCTACGCCGCCGCAGGTTCCCTGGCGGCCGCGTCGAGTTGCGGATAGGGACCAAGAAATCCGATCAGCAGCGACGCGGCGGTCACGACCGGAAACAGCAGCCAAATGTAGAGGCGGTATGACTGGGTGTGATCGAAGATCACGCCCGCAGCCAGGGGACCGGTCGCGGCGCCCAGCGACAGGAATACGAGCATCACGGCAAACATCATGCCGAAGCGCTTGAGGCCGAGATGCCGCGTGGCGAGATACATCAGGCAATCGAACTCCGACCCCAGCGACAAACCAAGCAGCAGTGCTGCGCATGCCAAGCTCGTCGTGCTGTGGCTGTTGAGGACGAGCGCTGCCGCGAAGGCCGGCAGGAACAACGCGCCCATCGCCACCTTGTCGGCGCGGAAGCGGTCCAGCAGCACGCCCGTGACGAGCCGCCCGGCGATCGAAGACAGCCCGATCAAGCCGGCGATCTTGGCCGCCGTCATACGCTGGACGTCAAGACTTTCGAGGATCGGCACGAACTGCGAGATCAAGCCGACCGCCGAAAAGTGAAAGAGCATCCCGGCCAAGCCCATCTTGTAGAGCACGGGTGAGCGCAGGCCTTGGGCGAGGCTGAGCCCCGGCAATATGTCTCCCGCATTCCGGCGCGCCGCGCTGGCTCGCGCTTCCTTGGTATCCTGCGCACCGCGGAAGAAAAGAAAGATGATGGGCAATGCAACTGCGGCCCAGATTATGGGGATCCCGACGAAGCCGCCGCGCCAGCCATATTCGGCGATGAGGTGCGTCGCGAGCGCCGGGAGGACCGCGGCCCCGATTCCCGCTCCGGAGACGGTAAGCGCGATCGCCAGGCCGCGCGACGCGTCGAAGCGGGTCGCCACGGCGCCGCTCCAGATCGTTGGCTGGATCCAGGCGGCGCTAAATCCGAGCAGCAGCCAATGAAGGTACCAGCTGTAGATGTTGCTGGTGATCGTCGAGAGCGACGCATAGGCCGCGCAGATGAGGACCATGCCGACCAGCCCGACCCGGCGCGGCCCCCAGCGGTCAATGAGGAGCCCGACCGACAGGGTGAAGATCCACCCGATCGAGGACGATACGGTCTGTCCCAGCGCGATCTCTGCGCGTGTCCAGCCAAACGCCTGCTGCAGCGGCACGACAAAAGGGCCGATTGAATAGACCGAAAGGGTCGTCGTCGAATGGCCCAGCGCCGCGGCGATGACGACCGGCCAATATCGTCGCCATTCCTCGCCCGCCCCCGTCCGCATCCTGTCCCCAATCATCGATTCTCATGTGGCTTGTCTGCCGCTTGTGGATCAAAACGCGGCTCTGTGATCAACCGGCGAGCACCACCAAATTTTCGCGATCGAGCGGGAACCTAGGGCGGCGAAATCACGCTTGCAATGATTCTTGGACGATTGAAACAAGCACTGTTGGGTGTCCGCCATCGCTAGCCACAAACGGTCTAGGCGACGCGCACCCGCTCCATGATTTCACGGCGCAGAGTTTCGCGCTGTACCTGCCCGGTGGCGGTGGTCCGCGGTATTTGCGTCACTTCGACGACCCGCCGGGGATGCTTGAACTTGGCGATGTTGGTCAGCCGGCTCTTCAGCGTTTCGACGGAAACCGGTGCGCCACCCGGCGCATAGACCACCGCCGCGCAGACGATCTCGCCCCAGGTCGCATCGGGCAGGCCGACGATGGCGATTTCCTTGACCCCGTCGAGCCCGGCGAGCGGCGCCTCGACCTCGACCGGGGCGATCGTCTCGCCGCCCGAGCGGATCACCTCGCGCCGGCGGCCGGTGATGGTGAAATAGCCGTCGGCATCGGTCACGGCGAGGTCGCCGGTGCGATACCATCCGTCGTGCAGGGCTTCGGCGGTTTCGATGGGCAGCTTGTAATAGCCGTCCATCACCGTCGCCGCCTTCAACAGCAATTCGCCATCATCGATCCGCGCCGAGACGCCCGCAGTCGGCAGGCCGACCGAGCCCGGCCTGGCCAGCAGCTCCTCATGCGCGAGCCATGTTCCGGACCCGATCTCGGTCGAGCCATAGCCGATGCCGCTCATGGCCTGGGGGAAACGATCGAACAGCGCACGGATCAAATCCTGATCGACGAAGGAAGTGCCGGTGTCGACTGCGCGCAGGCTGCTGGTGTCGAAGGGCCGCGGACAGGCAAGCATCCGACGCCAGACCGCCGGGATCGCGTAGATCGACGAGGCGCGCCACCGCTCGATCGCGCCGAGCAAATCTTCGGCATTGGCGCGCGGGACAAAATGGATCGCCCGCCGCGCCGACCAGGCATGGATGATCATCTGCCAACCGCCCATGTGAAACAGCGGGAACATGCAGACCTCGCCGCGGCTCGAGGCGAGCCGATGGTTCAGATTGGCGCGCAGCCAGTCCGCCCGGTGCGAGATCATCACGCCCTTCGGCGTGCCGGTGCTACCACTGGTCAGATAGATCGCATGCACGTCTTCCGGGCGGGCGCGCTCGCCAGCATAGGGCTCGCCAAATGCGGCGACCGCGGCCGTGCGCAGGTTGAAGCCGGCGCTGATCGCGGTCTCGCTGGCGAGCACCGCCAGCTCCGCGCCGACGGCACGCGCGACGGCGGCGGCAACGTCCTGGTTGCTGCTGTCAACGATCAGCCGTTCCGTGCCGAGATAGCGGCAGATCGCCAGCAGCTCGGTCTCCGAAAAGCGCGGATTGGCCGGAATGAAGATCGCGCCGATCCGCGCCATCGCGAAGTAAAGCGCGATCTGCTCGATCGACAGCTCGGAAATGACGAGGACGGGACTGCCCCGCCTTACCCCCCAGCCGAGTAGCGCATTGGCATAGGCATCGGCCCAGCGATCGATCTCGCCAAAGCTCGCCTGCTGGTCCTCCAGCGTGACGGCAAGGAGCTGGGGATGAACATCCGCGCAAGCCTTGAGGATATCGTCGACGGTATGCACGGCCCCTCTCCAAGGGCGAGCATAGCCGGATGGACGACAGCGAACAATCGGACCCCATCGCACCCCGCGTCGACGTCCGCGGAAAAAACCGCCCGGACGGCTATCCAGATTGGCTGACAAAATGCCTGATATGGCGTCGGAGCAACAAGACCCATCATTGTTTGAATTAACGGTTCAAGGAGCCTTGCAATCACAAACTGGCGTCATTAGCGTCCAGAAATGAGCGCGCAGTCTGGGATGTAACCGGCGCGACGCAGCGGCGAACTGGGCCAGCAATGAGAGGGGAAAATCATGGCGACGCATCCGCGGAAGACGATCCTGGCAATCAGCGTCAGCCTTGGTGCGCTCATCGCATCAGCCCCCGTTTATGCGCAGGACCCGCCTGCCCCTCCACAGAACACGGCCGCGGCACCTGCTAGCGGCGGCGGCCTCGGGGATATCATCGTCGTTGCGCAGAAGCGTGAGCAAAGGCTCCAGGACGTTCCCGTGTCGGTGAGCGCTGTTACGGCCAAGTCGCTGGAAGCCAACCGTATCGTGAACGTGATGGATCTCAGTGGCGCGGTCCCGAACCTCACCGCCCGCCCGTCGTCCGGCGGCGGCCATCTGTCCACCTTCGTGTTGCGGGGCGAGTTCGCCAGCGCCGCGACTGCGGGCGCGGAGACCAACGTCGCCACCTATATCGACGGCGTCTATCTCGGCGCGAATAGCGGCGGCATATTCTCGCTTCCCAACATCGAGCGGATCGAGGTGTTGCGCGGCCCGCAGGGAACGCTGTTCGGGCAAAACGCCACGGCGGGTGCCGTCAGCGTCTTTACGCCCGATCCGACCGGCAAGTTCGGATTGGAGCAGCGGTTCACGGTCGGCAATTACCGCCAGCTCGAAAGCAAGACGGTCGTGAACCTGCCGGCTTGGGGTCCGTTCAGCGCGTCGATCGCCTACCTTCATGCCCAACGGCGCGGCGACATGAAAAACCTCGGCGCCGGTACAACCTGGGACTACGGTCCCGGGATCGGCAAGCTCAGCTCGCCGAAATATCTCGGCAGCTTCAACCGCGAAGCGATCCAGGTCGCAGCCAAGCTCGATCCGGGCGGAGGCTTCACCGCCACCTATAAATTCACCTATTTCGACGAGGATTCCACGCCGGAGGGCAATGGACTGCTGCTGGCCCTGCCGAACTGCACGGGGGTATCTCCATCGACACCGCAGCTAACTTGCGGGTTCGGCGGCTCGCAAGTGGCGCCGTTCGGCGCTGGAAAGCGAATCGAGCAGCTGCTCCAGTTGAATGCTGACCAAGTGCATAATGGACAGTTCAAGCGGCCGAACGCCGTCAACAACTGGTTCTCGCAGGATCAGAAATATCACAACGAGATTCACATCCTGACGGCTCGGTGGAAGGCCACCGACAGTCTGTCGTTCAAGAACACATTCGGTTATCTGAAGAACAATTACACCAACATCAACGACATCGCCGGGATCGGTGGGCTGATCAACAAGCTTGGTCCCCCCGGCACGCCGTTGGCGGAGACCACGCCCGGTAATAACGCATTGGGACCGATCGGAGCGCCGGTCGTCTATGCCTCTAACCTCGGGGCCGGAGGCAGCAAGGAACTCACCAACGAATTCCAGGTCAATTTCAACAGCAGGCCGGTAACGGTCACAGCCGGCTATCTGCATTACGACATCAAGATCAATTCGACGGCGCCCGGTAGCACGAGGACGTCCTACTTTGCCGGCTTCCCCGGCGGTGTCATGCCAGGCTTTGTCGTCCCGCTCGCCGCGGTAAAGCCGGTCGGCAGGAACCGCACGAAAGCGGACGCGATCTTTGCGCAGGTCGAAGGCCACATCACGTCTCAAATCGATCTGATTGCCGGCGCCCGCCACACCTGGGACGACAAGACCGGCGACACCCTCCTTACCGTCAACAGCGTGCCCAACACGCTCGTTCGCTTCAAGTACAAGGACCAGCAGTGGTCCTACACGTTCGGCGCGAGCTACAAACCCAGCCGGGATCTTCTTTTCTTTGCCAAATATTCGAAGGGCTATCTGGCCGGCGGCACCTTCGGGAGCTTCACCTGGAAGCCGGAGTTCGTCAGGTCGTGGGAAGCCGGCGTCAAGTCCGTGCTTTTCGATCGGCGGGTCATCGCCAATCTGACCGTGTTCACGGCTAAATATTCCAACGTTCAGGGCCCGATCGGCGGGGCAATCCTTGCAAATGTTTACGGCAACCCTGCGTTTAATGCGATCGGATCGACGAACGCCAATATCGCCACGACGCGCGCAACCGGTTTCGAATTCGAAGGCAGCGCGGCGCCTGTCAGAGGCCTGACGCTCGGCTGGGGACTCGGCTATACACACCTCAAGCTGCTCAAATTCTTCGATCAGCGGTTTGCGCAGGATCTGACATTTCGGTCAAAGTGGACCGCCAATGGCAACATACAATACGATACGGAGCCGCTGTGGGGCGAAGCGTTCCTGAGCTTCAGAGTCGATGTCAATTACCGGTCGAAATATGACGCGGTTAAGTTCAACTTCCTGCCGTTCGTCGGTGCCGAGCCGATCTTGCGTACCAAGGGCTTTTCGCCCGGGACGGCGATCGTAAACGGCCGGCTCGCCCTGTCGCACGTGGCGCTCGGTGGCGGCACGATCGAAGCTGCCCTTTGGGGGCGGAACATCTTCAACGAGCGCTCGCTCGCCTATCCGCCATCCTATCCCTATGGCATGTTCACGACCTACGATCGTGCACGGACATTCGGCCTGGATGTGAGCTTCCGCTATTAGCGCCGAGCGGAGGTTTCGGATCAGGCATGTGACTGATCGAGTTTCGGCGCAGGCTTGGAAAAGAGGCTTCCTACCCTGCGCTGAAATTCGTGGCGCCCGACGAGTGCGGATGAATGCTGATGAATAGATCTATTCATGGCTGACTCCATCCTCGACATCAGGCCGATGCCGATCGGCGCCGAGATCCCCAATCTCCGTCCCGGCGATGAGCGTGACCCGACAATCAGGTCCGCGCTCTATGATGCCTGGCTCGAGCACGGCATTCTCCTATTCAGGAATGTCGAGACCGTCGAACAGCATCTTTCCTTGAGCGAAGCCTTTGGCGAGCTTGAGCAGCACCCGTTCATTGCCGTACGTTCGAAGGTCCATCCGATGCTGATGGACGTAGGCGGCGGCGACCGGCGCGCCGCCTACGTCTATGACGAGAAAGATATCCTCGTGAACCGCATCGGGTGGCATCGCGATACCGCCGACACGCCCGCTCCCTGCAAGGGCTCGATGCTGCGCATGATCGAAGTGCCCTCGGAGGCGGGCGAGACGCTGCTGGCGGATACCGCCAAGGCCTATGATGATCTGCCGCAGGCCATGAAGGATCGGCTCGACGGGCTGGAATACATGGCCACCCACAAGACCGATCTGAAAAAGCGCGCGGGCCGCCCCGGTACTTTCTGGAAGACGATGCGGCAGGCGACTGTCGAGGAAGATCCGGAGGGCGGCCATGTCTTCGATGAGGATCCAAAAGTCATCGCGGACATCCTGGCGCGCTATCCCCCTGTCGTTCATCCGGCGATGTTGACGCATCCCGAGTCCGGACGGAAATGCATCTTCCTGAGCCCGATGTACTTCGACTGCTTTCTTGGCATGCCGGCGGCCGAGAGCGAGCAGTTGCTTCGCTATCTGGCCGACCACATGACTCAGCCGAAATACGTCTACAGGCATCGCTGGTCGGTCAACGATGCGATTCTTTGGGACAACCGGCGCTTCATGCATGCCGGCGCCGGCAACAAGATCGGCGATCGCCGCCGCGGCTTGCGAACGACCCTGGCAGCTCCGACGCGTATCGGCCGGTATTTCGATGAAGGGGCTCAAGCGCAGGCGCTCAATCCCGCCAATTAGGCGCTGGGCCGCAACCATCCGGAGCATCTCGATGGCGTGGCATCGATTGCTGGCACGTCTGCGAAAGGGAGATCGAGCATGGCAAGGTTCGTCAGGTACGAGAAGAACGGCGTTGCCCACTACGGCGAGTTGAAGGGCGAGACGATCCATCCGCTTGATGGCGAATTCGGCGCGTTTCGGGCCTCCTCCGATCCAACCGTCAGGCTGGACGACGTCAAACTCCTTGCGCCGTGCGTCCCGAGCAAGATCATTGCTGTCGGACCGAACTGCCACACGACGCTGCGTCTCAGGGACATGCCGGTTCCGGAACGCCCCGCGTTCTGGCTCAAGCCGTCGACCGCCTTGAATGACCCGGAAGGCTATATCGAGCTTCCCCAAGGCTGGGCGCACGACATTTGCAACCACGAGGTCGAGCTTGGAACCGTTATTGGCAAGAAGGCCAAGGACGTTCCGGAATCCGAGGCGCTGGATTACATTTTTGGGTACACTTGCGTGAACGAAGTCTGCGCCGCCGACTTCAGCACGCCGGGCGCCTTTGCGATGCCGATCATGATCGACGGCAAGACCTTCGATACCTTCGCCCCGATTGGTCCATGGATCGTGACCGACCTCGACACCAGCGATCTGGCGATGATCTGTCGCGTGAACGGTGAAGTCAGGCAGAATGACTCGACACGCAATTTCATCTTCCCACCGGCGAAGATGGTGGCGATGGCGTCCGCCGTCATGACGCTGTTGCCAGGCGACGTGATCTCGAGCGGGTCGGTGCCGGGCCTCACGCACATGCGTGCCGGAGACGTCATCGAAATTGAAATCGAAAATATCGGCGTATTGCGGAACCACGTGCGCGATCGACCTGCGCGCGTGAAGTGACATCGGCCGACGCGTCGGCGTCGACCTGCGGGTGGTCAGCTGCCGCGCGAAGCTATGACTGTCCGGTGCCAGCCATCGGACTCGAACCGACGACCTGCCGCCTACAAGGCGGGTGCTCTACGAGCTGAGCTAATCCGGCCGCGCTCGTCCACATTCTCCCGGATCGGGCCATCTCGGTTTTGTCATGATAGTTCAATCACTTGACTGTCGCCCACCGTGCGAGAGTTGATCCGCGATCACTTTCGGATAGGATCTGACGCACCGCCACATCGGGCGCCGGGAGACGCCCTTTAAGGATCGAAGAATGGCGCATGTCGAGGCCATCCTCGGGCAGCTCAAAGCCCTGTACGGCGCGAGCTTCGTCGGCGCGTCGCAATTCTGGGGCACCGAACTGGCGAGCTTCATCGTGGTCGGCTCGATCCTCTGGGCGTTCTCGCTGCGGCGGGGTTGGCTCAAATCGCTGCGCAGGCTGCCGGGCCATCTCTTCCCGCGCCGGCTCTATCTCGAGCGCACCGCGCAGATCTCGCACTGGAACTTCCTGCTCGTCTTCCTGCTTTGGGGGCCGCTGTTCGCGCTCGTCACCTTCGACGTGTTCAAGCTCGCCGAAGGGACCAATGGCTGGCTGAGCGGCACGCTTGGTATACGGACGCCTCTCTTCGCCGGACATTCAGCGATCATCGCGGCGCAAACCGTGATCTTGGTGCTGTGCATGAGCCTTGCCGCCTATCTCGTACATCTCGCGCAGCACAAGATTCCCGTGCTGTGGAGCCTCCACCGCGCGCATCATACGGTCGAGGCGCTGACGCTGCCGGCGCTGACGCGGACCCATCCGATCGAATTCGTCATGAACGGCATCGGTCTCTCGCTCGGCGCGGGCATTCCCGCCGGCGTCCTGCTCTATGCCCTCGGGCTCGGAAAGCCGGCTGCGGCGTCGATTGCGATCATCGGATCGATGCTCGCTTGGCGCGTGGTCCATGGCGTCTTCGAGCATGGCCATCTGCCGATCTCCTTCGGCCCGCTCAACCGCGTCATCAGCGGCCCGATCCTCCACCAGATCCATCACAGCTGCGAGCCGCGCCATCGCGACAAGAACATGGGCGGGATGTTCCCATTGTCGATCTGGGACTGGATGTTCGGCACGCTCTATCTGCCGGTGAAGGGCGAGACCTATCGCTGGGGTCTGAACGAAACCGAGATCGGCGCGAATAATCCGCATATGACGGTCCGCGCCCTGTATCTGGAGCCGATGCAACACGCCTGGCGGGTACTCACGCGGCGCGCGAACGCGGCCGAGGTGCCGGCCGCAACGGCGGCGCCAAATCCCTAAAGCGCGATGTTGTAGACCCGCGCGGCATTGCCGCTCATCACTTTTGCGCGCGATGCATCGTCGAGCGTCGCCAATCCGTCCTCCATGTAATCGAGCGGCGCGGGATGGAGGCAGACGATGTGCGGAAAGTCGGTCTCGAACATGCAATTGTCGATGCCGACCTGCTCGATGACGTGGCTGAGATCGCGCTTCTCGAACCAGAAGCAGGCGTAGAAGTTCCTGCGGAAATAGTCCGACGGCCGGTGCTGCAGGTTCGACTTGGTGATCAGCGACTGGAATTGATAGTCGATCGATTCGAGGATGAACGGGATCCAGCCGATGCCGCTTTCGACCGATACGAACTTCAGCTTCGGAAAGCGATCGAGCAGGCCCGAATAGATGATGTTGCCGATCACCCGGCCATTGTCGATGAACAGCATCGAGCCGGCCAGCGCCGAGCGGTGATTGATCGACAGCGCCGGCCAGCCCGCCTTCCCCACCCAATCCATCGACTGCTCGGATGCGCCGATGTGGAAGTTGATCGGCATGTCGAGCTCTTCGCAGACTTCCCACAGCGGATTCCAATAGTCCTGGCTCAGATCGGGCAGCGGCGTGCCATCGGCATCGTTATGGCGATGCGGATCGGAGTTGATGTTGATTCCCTTGAGGCCGTCGCCATGGGCGCGGCGGGTTTCCTTGACCGCCTCCCTGACGTCCCACCACGGCAGGGTCGCCATCGGAAACAGGCGCTGGCGGGACGCCTCCTGCAGCTCGACCATCGCGTCATTGTAGATCTGGGTCGAGACGAGCCGCAGCTCGGGATCGACATGGGCAGTGTTCTGGCCGCCGAAGCCAATGACGTTGGGATAGACGATCTGGGCATGGATGCCTGCCTCGTCCATCATCGCGACCCGCGCCGCGGCTTCGGAGCAGGCCGGAATCACGTCGCCGACGCGCCAGCTCGACCAGCCCTCGACGCCGACGCCGCGGCGCCCGTCGCGGTGAAAGATGCTCGAGGCCCCGGCGCCGATCCCGATCGGCAGATTGCCGTCGATCACCCAGCTGACCTGGCCGCCGACCATGCCGATCTGCGGCACGCGGTCGCGATATTTGGCCGGCGCCCGCCGAGTCCACAGATCCTCCGGCTCGGACAAATGGGTGTCGACGTCGATCACCTTGAGGCCCGCGGTCGACCGGGCGCTGCGGTCCGGAGCGAGGGTGGTCATGATCCGATCTCCTGAAGCCGGATGCCCACCTTATGGCGGAGCGACGCGCGCCTCCATCTTTTCCGGTGAATTGCATCGCCTGCGCGGATAAGCAGGAGCGGCAGGTTGGTCACCAGCCGCGGGAGAGGAAGATGCATCGACTGGTCCTGGCGCCGCTCACCGCGATCGGCCTGACGCCGCCCGATTTCATCGCGCTCGCCGCTGAGATCGGCTGCGAGGGGGTGGCGCTCAACCCGGGGCTGTTCACCGAAATCGACATGGGCGGGCCGGTCTATCGCCTCGACAATGACCCGGCGATGCGCCGCGCCACTGCGCGGGCGCTGGCCGAGACCGGCGTGACGCTCGACCTGATCGATTCGCTGCTGGTCGTTCCGGGCTTCTCGCTGGCGGACAATGAGGCCGTGCTCGACATTTACGGCGAGCTCGGCGCGACCCATGCCAACATCGCCGTGCTCGACGAGGTCGAGGGCCGCTGGAGCGAGCATCTCGCCGCACTGTGCGAAGCATCGGTGAAGCGTGGCCTCACGCCGGTGATCGAATTTCTCCGCATGCTGGGACCCGTGCCGAGTCTGGCCGCTGCAGTGCCGCTCGTCACTTCGCGCCGCTACGCCGGCCTCAAATTGCTGATCGACTCCCTGCACCTCGCGCGCGCCGACGAAACGCCTGCCGATGTCGCGGCGATCGACCCGGCGCTGATCGGCGCGGCGCAAATCTGCGATGCGCCGGCAGCCTGGCCGGGACTGGAGGCCTATTTCCACGAAGGCGCCAATGAACGCATGATCCCCGGCGAAGGCGAGCTGCCATTGGCCGATTTCCTCCGCGCGATCCCGGCCGACATCATGGTCTCACCCGAGGTGCCGATGAAGTCGCTGCGCGATGCCGGCGTATCCGTCCAGGAATGCGCGCGCCGCGTGCTCGAAGGCACGCGACGGGTCGCGCAGGCGACAGTCGCCTAATCGCAAAAGTGGGGGATCGGTCGTGATCAAGCTCATCTTCATGTTCAAGCGCAAGCCCGGGCTGACGCATGAGCAGTTCCGCCATCACTACGAAACCTCGCACGTCCCGCTGGTGCACAAATATCTCAGCCATCTCTTCGTCGATTATCGGCGGAATTATGTGACCGGCGCATCGGGGCAGAATTCACAGACCGATCGCAGCGCGCCCGCCGCGCAGGACATCGGATTCGACGCCATCACCGAGTTGTGGTTCGCGGACGAGACAGCGATGCGGGAGATGCGAAGGATCACTTCTGACGAAGCGGTCGGCCGCCTGTTCTACGAGGACGAACTCAAGTTTTTCGACCGGGGGGCCTGCCGCATGGTCACCTGCGAGGAAATCGTCGACGCGCAACGTGGCGCACCGCAAGCATTGGAGACCAACTGAATGGCGCGAGACCTGTTCGACTTGACCGGCAAGGTGGTGCTGGCGACCGGCGCCAACAGCGGGCTCGGGCTCGGCTTCCTCCGTGGCTGCGCCAAGAAGGGTGCGGATGTCGTCGTCTGGGGCCGGCGCGCGGACAAGAATGCCGAGGCCGTCGCGGCGCTGAAGGCGCTCGGCGCGCGCCGCGCCCATGCCGAGGCGGTGGACGTCGCCGATGAGGCCCAGGTCGATGCGGCGATGGCCGCGACGCTCAAGGCGATGGGCCGGGTCGACTGCGTCTTTGCCAATGCCGGCATCGTCAGCCGCGCGCCGCATTTCGCCGACATGACCAGCGAGATGTACCATGGGCTGCTCAATGTCAGCCTGCACGGCGCCTTCTACACCCTGCGCGCCGCCTGCCGGCACATGCGCGACCGCGCCCAGGCCGGCGACCCGGGTGGATCGCTGGTGATCTGCGGCAGCCTGTCGATCTTCTACGGGCTCGCCGGCATGGAGCATTATGCCGCGGCCAAGGGCGCGCTTGCCGCAATGATGAAGGGGCTCGCGGTCGAGATGGGCCCGTACAAGGTACGCGCCAACATGCTCGCGGTCGGCTTCATCGTCACCGGGCTGATGGACGATCATCCCGATACCGAGGGCGTCGTGCGCGAGAGCGCGGCCATCACTCCGCTCGGCCGCGTCGGCGAGCTGAGCGACATGGAAGGCCCCGCGGTCTACCTCGCCTCCGACGCGTCCGCCTGGCACAGCGGCGACATATTGGTGCTCGACGGCGGGCGGACGGTGAATGGCTAGGGCTATTGCCGTTCCGCCGATCAAGGCCGATGAATTGACCCAACCGACCGGCGTCCGGCTCGGCGTTGCTTGCCTGCGAATTCTCTCGACCAATTTGGGATTGATCGTGAAGCGATGACCGACACTCAGCCCGCCTCTGCCCCACCCCCCACCCGGACCCTCGCCCGCCGGATCTACGCAATCCTGCTTCTGGCCATCGGCCTCCTGCTCACGGTCGGTGGCATCTATCTGCTGAGCCTGGGCGGATCGCCCTACTATTTCTTCGCCGGGCTGGCGGTGGCGATCAGCGGCGCGCTGGTCTGGCGCGGCGATCGCAACGGCGCGCGGCTCTATGGCGCGATGCTGATCGCGACGCTCGCATGGTCGCTGTGGGAAGCCGGGATCGACGGCTGGGCGCTGATGCCACGGCTGGTCGGACCGTTCATCTTCGGGCTCGGATTTCTGCTGCCGGCGATCAGTCGCGGTCTGACCGATCACAATGCCGAGCCGAGGAGCTGGCAGGGCTGGCGCGGCTTTGGCGCCGGCCTTGGCGGCGCGCTGATCCTCGGCCTGCTCGTGCACATCGCGATCGGCGGCGATCTGCCGGATCCGATGTTCCAGACCGGCACCACCACGGCCGCGGAGATCGCGGCCGACAATCCCATCCCGACGGATCCGCGCGCCGGCGAATGGCTGCATTACGGCAATGATCAGGGCGGCTCGCGCTACAGCCCGCTCGCCCAGCTGACCCCGGCCAATGTCGCCGGCCTCGAGGTCGCCTGGACAGTCCATGTCGGCGGGATCGTCGGCAATCCGATGGAGAAGCTCGAGGTGACGCCGCTCAAGGTCGGCGATTCACTCTACGTCTGCACCGGCTACAACGACATCCTCTCGATCGACGCCGAAAGCGGACAGATCAACTGGCGCTACCGGGCTGGCGTCGACCAGAAGAAGGTGATCACCGCGGTCTGCCGCGGCGTCGCCTATTATCAGGTCCCCGGCGCGACCGGCCTGTGCGCGGCGCGGATCATCGGCACGACCGGCGACGGGCGGCTGATCGCAATCGACGCGGCGACTGGCGCGCCCTGCCCCGGCTTCGGCACCAACGGCCAGACCTCGCTGTTCACCGGCCTCGGTAAAGTCGACGCCGGCTATTACACGGTGACCTCGGCGCCGACGATCGCGCGCGGCAAGATCGTCATCGGCGGCTCGGTGCTCGACGGCCAATATTGGGGCGAGCCATCGGGCGTGATCCGCGCCTATGATGCGATCACCGGTAAGTTCGCCTGGGCTTTCGACATGGGCCGGCCGAACGAGCATGGCGAGCCGGGGCCCGGCCAGACTTACACGCACTCGACGCCGAACAGCTGGTCGCCGATGTCGGCGGACGACAATCTCGGGTTAATCTATGTCCCAACCGGGAATTCGACGCCGGATTATTATGGCGGCAAGCGGCGGCCGTTCGACGATCAATATTCGAGCTCGGTTGTGGCGCTCGATGCGAACACCGGCGCGGTTCGCTGGAGCTTCCAGACGACGCATCACGACATCTGGGACTATGATCTCGCCTCGCAGCCGACGCTGGTCGACATCCGCACATCCTCAGGCATACAGCCGGCGCTGATCCAGCCGACCAAGCGCGGCGAGCTGTTCCTGCTCGACCGCCGCACCGGCCATCCGCTCGCGACGGTCGAGGAGCGGCCGGCGCCGCAGGGCGGCGTCGGTGACGGCGACTGGCTGTCGCCGACCCAGCCCTTCTCGACCGGCATGCCGTCGTTCAGCGGGCCGGCATTCCGCGAGCGCGACATGTGGGGCTTGACCCCGCTCGATCAGCTCTACTGCCGCATCGCCTTCCGCAAGGCGCGCTACGATGGACCGCTGACGCCGATCGGCCCGAACCGGCCGTCGGTCGTCTTCCCGGGCTATGTCGGCGGCGTCGACTGGGGCAGCGTCGCGGTCGATCCGGTGCGCCAGCTGATGATCGTCAATTCGAGCCGGGTCGCCAATCTCGACCAGCTGCTGACCCGCAAGCAGGCCGATGCCGCCGGCATCAAGCCCTATGGTCAGGGCCATGCCAGCAACATCGCCGGCGCCGGCGCGCAGGAAGGGACACCCTATGCGGCCGACGTCCGGCCGTTCTTCTCGCCGCTCTGGGTGCCGTGCAACAAACCACCCTATGGCATGATCGCGGCGGTCGACCTGGTCACCCGCAAGCTGGTCTGGGCCGAGCCCTTCGGCACGGCGCGCGGCAGCGGTCCATTCGGCATTCCGTCATTGCTGCCAGTGACCATGGGCGTGCCGAACACCGGCGGCTCGGTTCTCACCCGCGGCGGCCTCGCCTTCATCGGCGCCAGCCAGGACCGCGGCTTCCGCGCCTATGACACGGCGACGGGCAAGGAGTTGTGGCACGCCGTGCTGCCCGGCGGCGGCAACGCCACGCCGATGACCTATTGGTCGGCCAAATCGAAACGTCAGTTCGTCGTTATCGCCGCCGGCGGCTTTGTCTATCTTGGCGCCAAGCAGAGCGACGCGATCGTCGCCTATGCCCTGCCGCGGAGCGCTGCGAAGAAGCCATGATCAGCGCTGATCCGCATGGGTCAGCCGGATCGACTTGATCTTCCAGACGTCGCCGATCCGCTCGAAGCTGTCGTGATAATAATAGAGCTCGCCGACCCGCGTGCCGCCGCCGGCCGCGACATGGCCGAAACCGATCATCGGCCAGATCGCCGTCACGGTGGTCGCGCTGGTGAACTCGAGGACCGGCTGCCCGCCGAAGTGCAGTCCGCCGCCCGGCTCCGCCGGCGTCGCCGCCACACCCTTGGCGACGGCATCGGCGCCATGCAGCACTTCGGAGACGGTATTGCCGGGCGGCAGCGCAACCTGGGTGTAATCGGCGACGACATCCGGTGCCAAGGTCGCCTTGATCATCGCCGCGTCACGGCGATCGACGCCGAGCCAATAGCGCGCCTTGAGATTTCTGATCTCCTCGCTGGCGATGGCCCGATCGATCGCGTTCACGGCAGCCTCCTTCTTCGCTGTAACCGGCGTGATCGCCAGCGCTGCGCTCGACAGGGCCAGAGCCGTCGCCGCAAAGATCCATAATCGCATCGCCGCCCTCCCCCGCGTCAGGGCTTGCCTAGCCCATCGCCTCATTGGCCAGCGCGACATCGCCGTAGAGAATGCGCAGCTCGCGCACGCGGCCGTCCCGCAGTGTCCACAGCTCGGCGGCAGGCATCTCGACTGTGGTGCCGGTGGTCAGCCCGGTGAGCGTCATCCTGCCGTAGGCGATCGCCCGATCGCCCTCGGTGGCGATCGTCTCGACGTCGAATGTGATCGACTTCCACCAGCGCGTCGAAATTTCGGCCATCAGCGCCGCGAAACCGGCACGGCCGCGATGGACCCCGCCATAGGGCAGGCTGTCGACCTCGTGGATGGCGAAGTCGTCGTCGAGCATGGCGATGAAGTCGTCGATCCGACCTTGGGCGAAGAGGTCGTAGGCGTGGCGCACCAGCGCGCGGTTCGCCTGCGCCTCATCCATCCGCTCAGAAGCCGACGTCGACGATCGGCGAGTCGATCACCGCGCAGGCGATCTGCATGCCTTCGACCAGCCTGTCCTTATCGATCCCGGCGAGGAAGCCATCGATCACCTGATGGTAGCGGCTGATCGAGCCTTCGGTCTCGCGCGACAGGCGCATATATTCGAAGCCCTCGGCATGGAGGCCGAGCTGCTGCAGCGGGATGTTGCTGAAGTCCTGTGCCGGAATCGGCGGCCAGCTCGGATCGTCGGGCGCGATCGCCACCGGCGCGCGCGGGATCGGCCGCTCCTCATCCTCGGGATAGAGCGACAGCGAGTAGAGCTCGAACAGGCATTTTTCCGGGCCGAGCGGACGGATGCGATAGGACGCCATGTTGCCGAAGGTCGGCAGCAGAAAATAATGCGGAAAGCAGAAGTTATCCGGCGCAACCGGGCCGATCGCGTTGAGATCGGGCATCGGAACCTTGCGCTTGCGCGCGTCCTTGGTGATCGCGTCGTTCAGCTCGCGATACCAATGAGCGACCGCCTCGTTGATGTCCGACGGAAATTTGACCTTGTCCTTGATTTTCTCGGCGACGGTGATGTCGCGCGGGATGATCATGCCCTGCATGCCTTCGCACAGCACCTTCATGCTCTCGATGAACGCCTCGGCGAAGGCCTTGCCGCTGCCGAGGCTGTCGAGATGCGCCTGCTTGGCGGAGGCCGAGCGGTAGAGATCGGCATCCGGCAGCAGCACCGCCTGAAGCTGGGGATGGCTGCGCATGACGTGATAGCCTTCCATGAAGGCTTCCATCGCCAGCTTCCAGTTCGCCGGCACCTCGGCCGCCATCCACCAATCGACCTTGAGCTTCTCGACCGCACGCGGGTCGTGCATCTCGGCGAAGGGCTTGATGCATTCCAAGAGCGGGGCTGCGTCCCAGTCGAAGTTGATGAAGGCGCAGCCGCCCCGTTCCTCAAGCCGGCAGGGCTTGAGATTGAGCTCGGCCTGGTCGAGCTGCTCGGGGCTGAAGATCTGGCGGTTGAACACGAAGGTGTTCTTGCCCTCCATGTCGTAGCGCCAGCCATGGAACGGGCAGATGAAGCCCGTCGTCGCGCAATTGCCATGGCCGCCCGAGGCGACCTCGACG
>Ga0207667_10000641_pt1 | contig 45311 bp, 29 predicted proteins | sample KBSCornC52_FD_184301 | JGI IMG/M metagenome (GOLD analysis project Ga0207667, IMG submission 184301) | Corn rhizosphere microbial communities from Kellogg Biological Station, Michigan, USA - KBS Corn C5-2 (SPAdes) (version 2) | ecosystem: Host-associated > Plants > Roots > Rhizosphere > Soil ... | reverse complement strand
GGTGTGACTACACTGACCAGGACCGAATGGACCGCTTATATGGATCATCTGCATCCTTCTCCGCAGCATCTGATCCCCGGAACTTCGAATATGCAGTATGCGTCGCTCTAAATTTTTCTATTGGGAACCACTTATCTGGCAAAAAAAAATCAGCCTCTTTTAACGCATCTGTCCAAACACAGTTATTGCCATTATCGACACGCCTATTGGAAAATCGACACACCTATAAAATCACAATGGATTTTTGAAAAGCTTCATTTTGCGACCATTGGCTCGAAGAACACCCATCCACTATTTGATTTTTTGAATTAAACGTGTAGTTTAGGATAAAATTAACAATCCTGCCCTCCAAGCAAATTACATTTCACACCGACCTCCGTCTCCCTTCCAGTCTTATTCTTTAACACAGGCTTGACCGTTAGTCATCAACGGTGATTGTCAGCACTTTGCCATTATCCGGCCAATGCCGGGTACAGGCTCTCTTTTTGAAAAAATGGTCAAAATCCATAAGGGGCATGCTATGCCCAAAATTTAATAAAATGAATAAAACCTTTACCAGACATGCCGGCCGTATGATCGCCTTTTATGCATGCCTGCTGTTGGGATCCCATCCGTCAATGGCACAGACCAGCAGCTTTAATTTTTCAGCGGGGGCCAATTCTGTGTCCGGGTGGATCAATATGGCAGGTGATCCTTCCGTGGGAGTAGTCACCGGCACGGACCCGACCACAGGCATTAGCGTCACTTCCATTGCTACGGCCAACTGGCATCCCCTGGATAACTCTGCGTATGATGGGTTGGGGGCTGCCAACGGAACTTTTTTCCCGGCGGCCGTGATGGTCGACCACTGGTATCAATACAACGGGCCTGTGTCCGTCTACAATCCTGCCTTTCCGCAGCTGCGGATCAGTGGTTTGAACAGATATGCGCAGTACACGTTGAGAATGGCGGGCAGCAGCACCTCCTCGGCAAACAGCAATCCCTCCCGCTATACGGTGTCGGGTAATACTGTCTATAACCATATAGATGTCAACAGTCATAACAATACCGCGGATGGGGCTGTGTTCAACAATGTATATCCGGATACCAATGGCGTCATCAACGTATACATCAACACGCTGCCAACGACGGACGTGGCGGACATTGCCGGGCTGCAGGTAATAATGGCCCGCCCTCCGATGAAGTTCACCGATGGCCTGACAAGGCTGGGGGATAGTGTTGTATTGGGAGGTACATCCTACAACTACAGGAACTTTAAATGGATCGAGCCGAACACCGGTGTGCCGTTTGCCTCGCCTGAATACCACAGCATGAATTTTTCGCCCAACGGACTGTGGATACAGTCTATGGACAGTGTCCATAACACCGGTGTTCAGACCAGCTGGCTCATCAACTCGTATACGATGGCATACTGGGCGCCACATCCTCAAAGCAGCACAAGACTGGACAGAGCTCAAATTTATCTGACGACCTTTGCGAGCGGTGTACCTGGCATCAATATGTTTGCCGACGATGGGGTCAATACCCGCGTGATTGGCATCACCCCAACCAACATCACCCTTTCCATGAAGAATACGCCGGCGCTGGATTCGATCCTGACCACCGACCAGAACGGCAACCTCATCTTCGTTCCTGGCGTCTCGCACAGCGGCTGGGGCCTGGGAGGTAATGCAGGTACCAACCCGACGAATCAATATATCGGGACCACGGACGCGCAGCCGCTGACCATGCGTACGAATGGTGTAGAGCGACTACGGATAGATCCTGCCGGCAATGTGGGTATAGGCACGGCGAGCCCTGCCTCCAGGCTGGCTGTCAACGGCACGATCACAGCACAGGTGGTCAAGGTCACTCCGAATGGCTGGTCCGACTATGTATTTGACAGTACGTACAAGCTGCCTGCCCTGGCTGAGATCGAGCGCTATATTAAAGCCAACAAACATTTGCCAGATGTAGTATCCGCTGCACAGGTGCAGCAGAAGGGATTGGACCTGGCGGAGAACCAGGCCGTCCTGCTGAAGAAAATAGAAGAGCTGACGCTGTATGTCATCCGGCAGGACAAGCAATTGCAGGAGCTGAAGGATATCAATAAGAAGCTGAAGGCGCAAAATATATTGCTTGAACGACAAGCACTGGAGATTAATCGCTTGAAAAAAATGATCGGAAAATAATCATCAAATCTCTGGTATGTCTCGAATCTTACTCCCTCTTCTTTTACTCATCGGCAGATTTGGGCTCATGGCTCAAACCGTACGTTTCAATTTTTCGGCGGCATCTGTTTCTGTACCCGGGTGGATCAATATGTCAGGCGATCCATCCCTAGGGGTGGTCTCTGCTACGGACCCGACTACGGGTATCAGCCTCACTTCCATTGCGACAGCCAATTGGATCCCTCTCAGTGGGACTGGGTGCGCCTATAATGGAACAGGGATGTCCAATGGCACCTTTTTTCCAGCCGCAGTAATGGTCAATCACTGGTTTCAGTATGGCCCCACTGCTGTTTTCAATCCCTCTGTCCCACAGCTGAAGATCAGCGGTCTCAACCCTAATGCCATATACAGCATAAGGATGACAGGCAGCAACTCTACAAGCTTTAATCTCAATCCCAGCCGCTTCACCGTGGCGGGCAGGATCGACTATGGTTATTCGGACGTCAACAGTAATGCTAATACCTATTCAGGTGCAATATTTAACAACATTACACCGGACAGCAGCGGCGCCCTCAGCATATATATCAATACCGTGTCTGGTACGGAGGCGGCAGACATCTGTGGCCTGCAGGTGACCCTCGCCAATCCGCCCCTGACCTTCAGCGATGGGCTGACGAGAACAGGGAACAATGTTGTTTTTGGAGGTTCGACACAAAAGGTGGGAAGCTTCACTTCCACTTCTTACCCCCGTCTGATGACCAACTTCAGCTGGGCGTCGCCCAATATGATGCTCCAGACGATGGATACAACCGACTCGCATGACGACGAGCTGCATCTGTATCCCGAAGCATTCCAGGTAGGGCTTTATTCCGGTAGCCTCACCTCTCCGAACACTCTGCACCGGACTTATTATGGAATGTTTTGTGGAAATTACCAACCCTCGATCAGTATGTTCGCCAGCGATGGGACCAATAGTCAGTCCTTAGCATTGAACCAGTATGATATTACTCTGCCGATGTTCGCCAATACACCTACGCTGGATTCCCTGCTTACAACGGACCACAGCGGCAACCTCATTTTCGTCCCCGGCGTCGCGCACAGCGGCTGGTCGTTGGGAGGCAATGCCGGTATCAATCCTTCCAGTCAGTACATTGGTACAACGGATGCGCAGCCATTGGCTTTTCACACCAATGGACTGGAACGGCTGCGTGTAGATACCAGTGGTAATGTCGGCATCGGTACCCTTACTCCACAATCCAGGCTGGCTGTCAATGGCACGGTCACGGCCAAGGTGGTCAAGGTCACTCCCACCGGCTGGTCTGACTATGTATTCGACAGCTCCTATCATCTGGCTCCCCTCACCGAGGTCGATCGGTATATCCGGATACATAAGCATTTGCCGGATATAGTATCTGCCGCACAGGTGCGGCAGCAGGGATTAGACCTGGGCGAGAGCCAGGCGGCACAGCTGAAAAAGATAGAAGAGCTGACCCTTTATGTCATCGAGCTGAATAAGAAAGTAGCGGTCCTTGCCAAAGAGAACCGGCAGCTGGTAAAAATGATCTCCAGAGCTATAAAAACCAAATAAATGAACCTTCTAAAAATAGCAGGCTGTTTGATCGTGCTGAATGGCATGCTTATCCATGGCTATGGACAGAAGCCCGTCCGTTTGCCTGCCATAAAGGTGGATTCGGCGGGGCCGGTATTGAAAAATGAACTTCACGGCGCCCTCCGGGCGGGCAAAGGACAGCTGGACTCCCTGCTGAATGCGGCAAAAAGTCCTTTACAGCCGGTGACGGGCGAGCTCAGGCTGCTGGAAGGCAAGCCTGTGGCCTTTAATCAAATGGAGGCCGAGGCGGACTATAGCTATTTCCGGGACACGGCCGGGCTGGGGCTGGGGGTGTTCAGGAACCTGCAGGGACTGGCGGGGTATAATATCAGCTATACCATGGCGTTAGGCGGGATGCCCTTCAATATGGCTGTCCGGGAAGCCAATGGGATCAATACGCTGAACTATACCCCCTTTCAGAACTTCTATCATTTCAACTTCGACCATGCAGCTTATCTGGAAACACTGCGTAATAAGGTTTTGCAAAAAGTAAACCCCGAGGCGGTGCTGGCTTCTGCCCTCAATAGGGTAAATACCATCCGTCATAATTACGAGCAGTCGCTGCAGTCGGAGGTAGGGCAATTGCAGAATGAATATACCCGGCAATATAAGTCTGCCATTACGGTGCCTTCCGGGGCCACCAACCTGACGGCCAATGATATGACCGCCCTGCAAAATCAGCTGCTGCCGGGCTCCGCATTGGATAAGTACCGGACGGATCTGCTCCGCCTGCAGGAAATGAGCCGAAATAAGGATCCCAAAACGCTGGCTTCCGACACGAATTATGTGAAGACCCTTGGCGATGTAAAAAAATATGAGACGATGGAAGACATCTACGGCAGGATCGTTAGCTGGAAGAGGCGTTTTGAGAACAATCCCCTGGTAAAGGAGCTGAAGAGCCATATGCCTTTCACACCGGATAATTTCAAGGCCTATCTCTCCGATCCAAAGAACCTGGCCAGTGTCATTGACGACCAGGGCGGGCTGAACACGCTGCAACGATTCTTCTACAACATAAAGACGCTGGACATGGGTCAGAATGCCGTACAGGGCGACCAGCTGGCCATACAGAATACTATGAATACGGGCGTCAATACGGAATTTCAAAATAAGTCCACTTCCCTTGGGGTGATCTATGGACAAAACCATTCGATCAATAACTGGCAACAGGCGGGACTCACCAGCCAGGTGACCAATGAGTACAGCAACCTCACAGGGTTTAAGGTCGGGACGGGGTCAGGAAGTCCCATCGACCAGTCGCTGTCCTTTAATTTTTTCAACTTCAACGGCGCTCCTTCCACTTCCGGGCAGCCGGGCGCGGCATCCTATCTGCCGATGGCTGGTCATAAGGACGGGGTGATCTCGCTGCATATGGGCATGCCATTGGGTGGGGGGCATACCATCACGCTGGATGTATCCAAATCCTTTGGCTCATTCAACCAGAATGTCACCGGGGACAGCAGTCTGAATAAATCCATTGCAGGGGGCTCGGTGTTCAACAATACGGGCAAGTCGAACTATGCCGCGGTATTGGCGTATGATGGGGAGCTGTTCAGCACCAATATAAGGGCTTTTGTCAAGACAGTAGGATTGGGTTATAACAATCCCGGCAATCCCCTTTTACATAGCGGTGAAAGAGAGGCAGGGCTGGGTTTCTCCAGGAAATTCTTTAAACAGCGGCTGTCGGTGAAATATGATGGCGACTATCGTCACCAGGTATTCGATCCCTCCGGCAACTATACATACACTTCGGTTTCGAACAAGGCCCAGGTTGGATTCAAAATAGACAGGAATGATAAGGTGGCTTTGACGTACCAGCGCAGCGACTATACGAGCGCATTTTACGGGCAGTCCGCCATGAGCGGCGTCAACTCGCGGCTGCAGCTGGATGGGACTTACCGGTTTTTTATAGGTAAGAAAAAAGTGATGAACAATGTCACGATCAGCCATCAGCAAATGAGCCTGCCTGTGCTGCTGGGGGGAAGCTATCGGAACAATACGCTGTTGTTCACCAATACTTCTTCCCTGATGCTGGGAAAAAATCTTTTGTCGCTGACCATATTGGACAACCAATCCGATAACAAAAGCTACTATTTCAATACGGGCATGTTCAGCTCGGAGGCCAACTATTCCTATGCCTTGTCGGGGAGCTCGGCGATCCGGCTGGCCAGCGGGTTGGGATATTATGCCAATGCGGGCTGGAATAAGCAGGTGGGTATTCACCAGCAGCTGAATGCGGTGCTGAAAGAGAAGCTGACCGTGGACCTTCAGCTGGGGTACAGAAAGGCCGTGGAGGTGATACGTCCAGAGTTGGCCAACCAGCTGTTCTTTAGTACAACCATGCATTACACTTTTAAATGATAGGTATGAAAAGTTTAGTAGTAAGAACCCTGATGATCCTGGCTGCTGTCTGGTGGATGGCGGGAGAGGCTTCCGCTCAATTCAATTTTGTTTTTGTGCCGGAAGTATATGGCCGCAGCATCGATGGACTGGGTAATTTCCAGATGCAGAACCTCACCGGACAGGCGCAGAGCGGACGTGTGTTTATCACGGTGAGGGAAAATATCAGCAAGACGCAGGTAGTGAATATTGCGACGCTGCCGGTGACCATTCAGCCAGGGGTATTGGCATTCCCTGTGGCCGCATTTACGGGGAGCGCTTTTAATTTTTCCAATACAGCGCTGGCTTCCATCGTCAGCCAGACACGGAACTTCCCTCCCGGTGAATATACTTTTTGTTTCCATTTTTACCCCACGAACAAGCAGCTGGACGATTATGACAATTGTTTCGATGCATCCATACAACCCATTGTCCCCATCAGTCTGATCAATCCTGCCGATGCGGATAAGATATGTCAGAAGCGGCCGCCGCTGAGCTGGCAGCCCCCGGTGCCTTTTCCTCCTTCCATGCGTTTTCGCCTGCTGCTGACGGAAAAAAAGCAATCGGCTCCTGTAGAGGCGTTATTGATGAATACGCCGTTGATCCTGATGGACAATATCCCTTCCACGACGATCAACTATCCTTCTTTTGCTCCTGACCTGCAGGAAGGAAAGACCTATGTCTGGCAGGTGATCGCTTACCAGGCCGGTGTCATCATGTCCCGCAGCGAGATATGGACTTTCACCGTACAGTGTACGGACTCCGTGCCGGCCGATCCGCTGGACAGCTACCGGGAGCTGAAGCTGCTACAAAATGGGAACTATTATATCACCAGCCGCATGCTGCATTTTTCATTCCGGAACAACTACAATCTCAGCAAGCTGAATTACTCCATCAATGACATAGAGAATGCTGGTAAGCCCATCAAGCACCTGCCGGATGTGCCATTGAAGCAGGGTATGAACAAGATAGACATCGACCTGTCCGACCTGGACCTGGAGCCCGGGAAGCATTATTTACTCAAGGTATATCCTTTTAATGAGCCCGAGGTGCAAATAAGATTTATTTACGAGGAAACTGCCGATCAATGAAAAAAGAAATGAAATATATACTGATGCTGTTGTGGGGGGGCGGGGTCCTGCTGTCCTGTACGTCCAGGCATACCGCCGTCGGGGAGGTGAAACATATGGCGGAGACAGGGTGGGCCGGATCTGCTGGCGTCTATGCAGACAGGATACCCAACAAGGTTGTTTTAAAAGAGGATGGGGGTGGCAAGGGCAGCGCGGTATTCTATTGTCTTCGCATCGGACTGTATGATAGCGCGGATGTGACAGATAAGAAGATAGAAGAGGCCCGGGAAAAATACTATCAGCTGGATATGTACAAAGACTGGGTGCTACTGAATGGCAGTGACAGCATTGCCCCTGTGTTCTATCAGCCTGTGCCCCGTAAAACGGACAAGCTGACGGAGCAGGTGCTGGTATTCGAAGTGCCACAAGGTTTCCAGCCATCGACGCTTATATATAAGGACCCCTATAAATTATTAGGCAACCGCCAAACCATGGTAATACATGAAAACACGAATTAACATGCAAAGGATGCGTAACAGGAATAGAAAAATATTTGCCGCCGTCTTTTTACTGCTATTCAGCGTTCAAACCTTTTATCCGGGTGTGGCTTTAGCATTGACCTCGGGTCCGGTGCAACCGGAGATGCAGAAGTTCACGCCGGCAGGGACCAATGATATGGTAGACCTTTTTACCGGTGACTTTAAGGATAACATTCCTTTGCTGGATGTAGGCGGGTATCCACTGAACCTTTCTTATCATTCGGGCTTCAATATGGAAGAAGAGGCCAGCTGGGTAGGAGCGGGGTGGACGCTCAATCCTGGCACCGTGAACAGGACCTTACGGGGATTGCCGGATGACTTTGATGGAGAAGGTATCCAGAAGCTATTTTATAAAAAAGATTTCAAGAAGGCGGGTGGTCAGGTGATCGTAAAGCCTACGTTCTGGGGTTTCGACAATTTAGTGAATCCACCCAGCTTCAAGCTGGATGTTTATAAGGACAACTATTATGGGTTTGGCGCCAGCTTTGGAGCCAGCGTGTCCTTTAATCTGACGAAAAACAAGGATCCGAGATTGACGGCAGGATTGGATTTCAGCTCAGACAGCCGGGACGGGGTGAACCTCAGCCCTTCGCTGGATTTGACTACCAGTCATGAGGAGCCGAATGGGGACATGGAAAGCACCACGCTGTCCGGATCATTCTTATACAATACCCGGGCAGGATTGAAGTCCTACTCCTTGAGCGCCAGCTTTAGTCCTTCTGTCCTGAACACCGATGAGAAAAATGTCAAAGCCTCTTCCAAATATTCGGACCTTGGCGGTTCCACCATCGGCAGCTTTACCCATTATTTCGGAGAGAGCTATACACCTACTTTTTCAACGAGCTCAACCAGCTCTAGCTATACATTCAGCCTGGATGTCGGACCTTATGTATTCGGAGGATATCTGGGCCTGGGCGGCTCGGGCTATGTATACAACGAGCATATTACGGATACGAAAAAGACGATGCCTGCCTATGGGTATCTCAACTATCTGCATGGCAGGAGCAATGAGAATGCCCTGCTGGATTTCAACAGGGAAAAGGACGGCGTATATATTCCCAGCGCGCCTTCTATCGGCATACCCGTGGCTACACAGGATATGTTCTCCGTGACAGGTCAGGCGGGGGGTGGCCAGTTCAGACCTTTCTGTGGGGGAAATTATATCGTACACGATCCAAGGTATTCCAATGTCTCCAATAGCGGCGGCGGCAAGCTGACGGTGGGTGGAGGCTGGATATGGCAGCTGGGAGGCAGGTTGGATTATACCCATGGCGATGCGGTGACAAAGAAATGGACGGATAATAATAATTACCTTGGCGTCGGACAGTTCAGTCCTGATCCTTCCAACCCGCTGGATGAGCCTGTTTATTTCAAACAGGTGGGGGAACCTACGGCGGCAGATGGAGATTATCTGGGAAAGATCGACTTTACCAACACCGATGAGGTGAAACTAAACCGGTTTTCCACCCAGGCGGCATTCCAATCCAGCACCAATTCCACCCTTACCCTGCCCACGCCTTTCAAAAGGCAGACCCGTGACAGACGAAACTTCAATTTCAGCTACCTTAACGCCACCCAGGCTTCCCATTATGCCCTGGATAAGAGTATCAACAATATGCAGGGGACGGCGATAGCGGATTATAATCAGCCACCTCTGCCCATTGGCAGAATGGATAACTATCGAAGAGGGAATCATATGTCGGAGATCACCGTCACCGACAATGAAGGCAAACGGCTGGTATACGGTACACCGGTGTACAATACAACCCAGGAAGAATACACCTATGCCGTCGACCCCACGAAGATCCCTGATAAGAATGCCGCCCGCCGCACCGGTATCATTACTTATACGGCCAGCGATATCAACACGCAGAGTGTCACCGGCAAGAATGGCAATGGCCGGGACGGCCTGGTGCAAAAAGAGACAACGCCCGGCTATGCAACTTCTTTTTTGCTGACGGGAGTGCTCTCTCCTGATTATGTGGATCGCACCAATAATGGTATTACGGACGACGACCTTGGAACAGCGTATAAGCTTAATTATTCAAAAATGCCCAACCTATACAAGTGGAGGGCTCCCTATAATTATACTACGGCCAATTATAATGAAGATCTTCAAAGCGATCCCAAGGATGATAAAGGGAGCATCGTATATGGTGAAAAGGAATTGTGGTATCTGCGTTCGGTGGAAAGCAAGACCATGATCGCCATTTTTTCCACCAGCGCCCGGGAAGATGGGTTGGGCGTTCAAAATGAGGATGGGGGGCTCAGTACCGCTCAAAGAGTAATGAAGCTGGATTCTATCAGCCTGTACTCCAAATCCGACTGGGCGAAGAACGGCCCCAATGCCACGCCTATAAAAGTGGTACATTTCGAGTACGACTATTCGCTGTATCCCGGAGTACCCAATAATACCGGCGTACAGGTGCCGGACCCTTATAATCCTTCCAACACTGTGAGTCCCAACCTGAGCAAAGGCAAGCTGACCTTAAAGAGGCTGTATTTCACATTTGGGACCAATACCCGCGGCAAGACCAACCCCTATATTTTCGAGTATGATCTGGCGCCTGTCAACTCCGGCAATATCAGTGGTCTGCCCTTGCCCAATTACGCGAATGATCCGGGACAGGAAGAGGCCAACGATAAGTATGCGGACAGGCAGGGCGATCGTTGGGGAACTTATAAGCAAAGCTGGTATAATAATCCCACTCCCAATACAGCCGGCACGGGCTACCTGAATAATGCGGAATATCCCTACAGCCTTCAGAAGAACGCCCCTCCGGCAGGCGTGAGCGCTAAAGACTGGAGCAATCTGATAGACAGCCTGGCGGGTAAATGGCAGCTGAATAAGATTACCACCCCTTCCGGCAGTGTCATCAAAATATATTACGAGGCGAAGGACTATGCTTATGTGCAGGATAAGGAAGCCATGCAGATGTATTTTATCAAGGGGTTTGAAGATGCCAGTCAAAGCCCCTCGGATATCATCCGCAGTCAATACGTGGATGTACAGCTGCCAGTGCCGGTGACAGGAGGGCTGAATGAATTTGTCAGTAAATACCTGGACGGCACCAATACGATCTACTTCAAGGTGAACACCAACATGAAGGGAGATATCAGTCAGAACGATATCAACCAAAAAACCTTTCATGAATATGTCAACGGCTATGCCACCATCGATCCGACCCGATGTGTTGTTTCCAGCGATGGAAAGACGGCCAAGCTTTACCTGAATCAGATAGGATCTTACAGTCCCATTGCCAAGCAGGCATGGCAAAAGATCAGGACCGACCTGCCTCAATATGCTTATAATGGGTATGACAATTCGGACCTTTCAGGCAGCGATATTTCTATCATTGGAGAAGCTATTTACTGGAGCCTGGCTAATTTCCGGGAATTATGGACTTCCTTCGACAAGATTGCCGAGGAGGCCAATATGGCCAGATACGTAGACCTTAGCAAGTCGCTTGTCCGGCTGAAAAGTCCCACTGTCAACATTGCTTTTTCCGACGGCAGCAGGATCTTCTCCAAAACAGGCGGCGGCGCCAGGGTCCGGAGGATCGAGATATCCGATCAATGGGATTCCATGGCGGGTAATGGGGCCAAAGCCGCCACGTATGGACAGGAATATAAGTATACCACCACCGGGCTCTCCGGCACGGAAATATCTTCTGGCGTGGCATCCTATGAGCCGCAGGGTGGGAATGAGGAAAATCCTTTCCACCAGCCGATACCTTATACGGAGAAAGTGCATTGGGGCATCGACCGGTATCATTTCATCGAAAAACCTTATTGCGAATCTTATTTTCCGGCCCCTGAGGTTGGTTACAGCAAGGTCACCGTTACCAGCTACGGAGATAATAATGCACGGGAGACAGGATACATCGTCAATGAATTTTATACGGCGAAGGATTTCCCGACCCTGGTGGACAATCTTCCTCTGAATAATCCTTCCTCTCAATCCATTCTCCCCCTACTGTTCTTTACAACCGCCACCTATAATCAGGCCACTTCCCAGGGATTCAGGATCGAGCTCAATGACATGCATGGCAAGCCAAAGGCCGTACATATATTCGATAAGGGCGGCCGGGAGATTTCTTCTACGGAATATTTTTACCGGGTACAGGATCAGGGGGCGGAGCAAAAGCAGCTGAACAATGATAATATACCGGTATTGAACCAGGATGGCACTATCGGCAGCGCGACCTTGGGAATGGATGTCGATCTGGTCACCGACATGCGGCAGAGTAAGGATGAGAACATCGGAGGTTCTGTCGGGATCTACCCGGGGGGCTTTGTAATTCCCTTCTTTATCCCTGTCTATATCCCGACCTTCGGCGTGGTTCCGTATGTCAACTATATGAACAAGAGCTATTACTCGACCTCCACAGTGAAGGTGATCTACCGCACCGGCATTATGGCCAGTGTAAGGACGATGAAGAACGGCTCTTACATCACCGCGGAGAATAGCTTGTGGGACCCTCAGACGGGAGAAGTCCTGCTGACGAAAACACAGAATGAGTTCAATGATTATACCTATGCCTTCCATTATCCTGCCTATATGGCTTATGAGGGCATGGGCAGCGCGTATAAGAATTTAGGAGCTGTATTCAATAATTTCAGCACGGACAATGTGGGGGCGATCGGTGCGCCGTATAATTCTTCCAGCTTTGTTTTCCCGGGTGATGAGCTTATCTATACAAATGCCAGCAGCACAGCGGCCAAGGGCTGGGTGGTGATCTCTTCGGATAACAATTATCATCTCATCGATGCCAATGGGAATTTTATAACCAATGCATCGGGCGCCTGGTATCTGCTACGCTCGGGAAGGCGAAACCTGCTGACTGAATCAGCCGGAACGGTAGTATGCATGCACGATCCTACACAGGGGGGAAGCCTGAACCTCGATGTATCACATCAGATACTGGATGCCAAGGCCATCGTATATAATGAAAAATGGGCCATGCCGCAATATTGCCTGCCTCAGACGGATGTAGTCCAGGTTCCGCCGTCAGGTTCTGTGGACTGTCCTACTGTATGTCCGGGCGGTGAAGATGGCAGCTATAGTAAATGCGGCACGCAGATATTTTCACCCGGATTCAATGTGAATGACGGCACCGGCGCTGTTCAATATTACATGAGCAGTGATTTCTGGGGAGGCGACTGCGGCGGCGGCCAGGCGCTGGCCATCACACCCGGAGCAAAGACAGCGACCCCAAAAACGCTCACACTGACCAGCTCCTATACTTCTTCGAAAAATTTCAAAGACTCGATAGCGTCGTTCCGGATGCCGCTGGTAAGCCCCAGATCGAACCCTGGCCGCCGGCCGGTGAAGGCAAATTTGAAAGAACCCGTAAGGCCTGCGAAGACAGCTGCCAATGTGAAGACTACCTCGAGCGTGACTCCCCTGCTGATCATAAACTCCGGATGTACCCAGACTCCGACCGCCCGGACGCTGGCCAATTCCTGGCCTTTATGCCGGACCAGTATCTGGAGCTGCTCTGGCAGCAGCGCTTCGCCTGTGAGCTTTGCGACCTGCTTCACAGCGCCGGCCGCCAAGACCTACTACATAGGATTTTCTGCAGACAACGAGGGCTATGTATATATAGACGGACAGATGGTCGTCCACCTGGCGAACGCGGGAGGGACAGTATTCTATAACTGGAATATATATCCGGTGTCGCTGACCCAGGGGCAACATACGCTGTTGGTAACAGGCGTGAATAATGACGGTCCGGCAGCCGTCGGCTGTGAAGTTTATAATAATACGGCTACTGAGATTTATAGCGCCGCCAGCTATTCTGGTCTCAATGTGCTGTTCACTACCAGGGATGTCATTGGTCAGAACCTGGCGGTCACGGGACTGAGCTGTCCATCCGGCTACCTGAGCGTGTGCGGTTCGTCAGTGGGCTGCACGACGACGGCGCCACATGTGCCTATCCTGAATCCTTACTATACAGATATGCTCGGCAACTGGCATCCCGACACAAGCTATGCTTATATGGTAAGCCGTGTACAGCAGGCCGGCCTCGCCGGCCAGAACGGCGGCACCAATATCCGGCAATCCGGCTATTACAACACTTATACTCCATTCTGGCAGTTTCCCCAGGTCGCCGGTAACCAGACCGGTGGCTCTTTGTTGAAGGGTGGAATGCAGGACAGCCGCTGGGTTTGGGGCAATGCTTCCATATTCTTCGACGGCAAGGGCAATGAGGTCGAAAACACAGATCCGCTGGGACGCTATGGCGCCGCCCTGTTCGGCTATAACCAGTCGCTGGCCATTGCGGTGGCAGCGAATGCCCGGCGTAACGAGATCGCCTTTGACGGATTCGAGGATTATAATTTCAGCCTGGCGCCCGCCGACCCGGCTGTATGTCAGCCTCCCCGCCATCTGGATTGGGGATTTACCAGCGCGGCAGGGAACTGGATCTCCGGCGGAGGCTCCATATCCAGCGAGCAGGTGCATACGGGGAACTACAGTTTTAAGCTGACCAGTACCGCTACAGTGACCAGGAGTGTAGGTAACGGCTCGCCTTTGACGGATTTTTTGGGATATGATAATACGGGCCGTTATCTGCTTAAGGGGAATGAACAGGCTGCAGGCTTCGCTCCTGTGCCAAACAGGAAATATCTGCTTAGCCTGTGGGTCAACGAGGATGGCAATAACAATCCCACCTCCAACCTGGTACAGAAGCTGGATATCAAAGTCAACGGCGTTTCCCTGAATCCCGGAGCCAATGCTGTGCCCGTGGTAGAAGGGTGGAAGAGGGTAGAGGTGCCCTTTACTTTCAGCGGCAGCAGCTTCCAGCTTGATCTTGTCCCTTCGGGCACAGTATACGTCGACGATATACGCATCCTGCCATTCGACGGCCAGATGACTTCCTTTGTATACGACGATGCTACCCTGCGACTTGTTGCCCAGCTGGACGAGAACAATTTTGCCACTCTGTATGAATACGATGAAGAAGGAACCCCCATCCGTTCGAAAAAGGAGACAGAGCGGGGTGTCATGACGATGAAAGAGAACAGGCAATCCTTTATTAAACATTAGAAACGCATTAAACTATGTCCATGAGACTAAAGAAGAAAATAATCATACTGGTGCTGCTGGCAGCAACCGTCAGCATGCTGGCCGTTGCCGGCAAACTGATCGCGGATAATAAAGGCGGGCAGTCCCGGACGGATGCTCCTGCGCTCCCTTCAGCGAAAGAGGAATATGCCAGGCTGATGCAGAAGATGATGTCGCCGGGAGCATCCCTGCAGCTGGAGGGAGATATTGACCTGTATGACGGCGCGCATCCGGATGTGGTAAAGGAGAAAAGCTCTTTTCTTTATTTGCTTGCAGGGCGAAACTCTTATTCCCGTCTGTCCTGCCAGGAAACCTTTTTCAATGGAAAATTCCTGATTCAGCTGGATTCACTGCATAAGCTGCTATTCATTACTCCTGTCAGCGACAGCGCGCAAAGCCAGCCTGCTTTTTCCGACCCCCTGTCGATGGCGAACAGGCTGTTCAGCGATACAGCCAGCTTCAAGGTCACCGGCACTGTCACCGGGGACGACCGGCTACGTCATATTACCCTCTCCAGCGATTTTAATCCGGAGATACAAAATTTCACGGTGGACTATTCACCAGTAGACTATTCCATGAAGAGAGCGGAGATCCGCTTCTATAAGACAGGCAGAAAGGAAGATGCCGCCGGCTCCGACTCGACCAATGTGTGGATCAGCAAAATAGATTACAGAGAGTCCCGGATGAAGGCTCCGGATGTGAATAAGATGATCAGCAGAATATTTACAGTCGATAAAGATCAGATCTTACCCACTGTTGCATACAGGGACTATAAGATCATCATAAATAACAAACAATAATACAAGCACCGTCGTATTATGACCAGTCATTTTAACAACCGCATACTTATCCTTGTGGCGTTGATCGCGTTGCCCTTTGCTACTGTATGGGCATCCTCCGAGAGCTATATACAGATGTTATCGGGAAAGATCAAGAAAGGGGATTCCTGCACTGTCATCGATGATAAGTTCCTGAATATGCGTCTTTCGGATTGGAACCAGGTCAGGCACCTCTCGGTGGATAATATTATCACCTTCGAGCTGCGGCGGGATACGACGCTGTATTACCAGAAGAAGCCTTTTACCTGTACGTTGAACATCACGATCAAATATTTTACCAGTCGTGATGAAACGACGCCGAAAGAAATAGACAATGTAGACCTGAAAGTAAGATTCGATACCGCCAGTGGGAAGATCTATCCTGTTACAGCCAGCTATAAGTTCAAGAATGCCTTCAAGGTAACGGTGATCGTCAACTCGATATCTTCTCCCGAATGGGGCAACGATCTGCCGCCTGTCTTCCGTATCAGCAATCAGATACTGGTGGAGAGGAAGTATCCTTTCGACAGGTCCAAAGCGCCACAGGTAATGCTCAGCCTTGGAGGAAGTCCCGTACATGCGCCGGACAGTGTAATGAATTCATTGTATGCCGGCAGGTTTACGGCCGGGAGAGGGCCTGGTCTTGCTCCGTCCATCGGGATCGCCCCGTTGGCGCCTCCGCCACCAGCTCCTAATAACCAGTTCACGATTGCCTGGCAGGCTGTTACGGGGGCGGAGGAATACGATGTGGAATGGACCTTTATCGACACTATGAGCCAAAGGGGTAGGGCTATTGCTACCAATCCCGCTTGGTTTGATCCCAACAGTCAGCAGCTCCTGGCTATTCCACAGGCTAGTGAAGAAACGTGGATGCTGCACGACAATACCCGCGTGACCGTGAAGGGGTCGACCTATGCCTATACCATCGACCTTCCCTATACAGATGGTTTTATACTGGTGCGGGTAAGGGGTGTGTCCTATGACGCGACCACCAATCTGCGAGTGACCACTCTTTGGCAGTATACGGATGCCGGCAACCATACGCTTGGGATATTTACCTCTGCGCATCAGCCTAAACTCAACTGGCAATACACGGCATCCTTTGCGGAGGAGGGCAAACGAAAGGAAGTGATCACTTACTCCGATGCGACGCTCCGGGGCCGGCAGTCCGTTACCATCACCAACAACGACCTTGACCATACCAGCGTGAGAAACAACGCCGTTGTGGCAGAGACCATCTACGACAATATGGGAAGGGCCACCATGAACATTCTTCCGGCTCCTATTACCAGTACGGTGCTGCAGTATTATTCAGCCATCAACAAGAACATGGCGGGAGCTGCGTACAGCAGGGACGATATCGGCTCTGTGGGTAGTAATCCTGATGGGTCCTGCAATATTACGGCTGCACCCATGGATTCTTCCAGCGGAGCTTCCCGATATTATTCTTCGAACAATCCTTTTTTACCGGATGCCGTCAATTATTTCTATGCCAGGTATATCCCCGACGCGGACGGCAGACCGTTCTCCCTCACCGAATATACCCCGGACAACACCGGTCGCATCCGCCGCCAGGGAGGGGTAGGGGACAGCCTGCAGATCGGGACAGACCATGACACGCGCTATTATTATGGCAAGCCTTCGGGACCGCGCGATCTCGAGCGGCTTTTCGGAATGGAGGTGGGCGATTTCTCCCATTACGAGAAAAACCTGGTGGTGGATCCCAATGGCCAGGTGAGCGTCAGCTATATCGATGCCAATGGTAAGACCATCGCAACGGCGCTGGCGGGAAGTAGTCCTCCCAACCTGGATTCGCTGCCTTCCGCCGGCAATACGCTGGCAAAGACCAGGTTTAACCAGGTGCTGATACAGCCCACTGACTTCAAGATCGACGCGGCGGGACTCTATAAATCTTCCACGACTACCTTTACGGCCCCCTTTATCGGCACCGATACGCTTCATTTCAGTATCAGTCCAGCGCTGGCCGTGCCACCCAGCCCCACCGGAACGGGCACTTTTTGCAGCAACTGCTATTATGACATTACCATCGATGTAAAGGATAATTGCGGCAACCTCGTTGCGCATGACTACCCAGCCACGCCGCCTTTTTCAGGCAGCGATATCACCTGTCACGATAACCCGCAAACGTACACCGGCAACCTGACCGTACCTATCAATAACATCGGGGAATATACCGTGATCTATACGCTAAAGCTGAGCGAGGCGCAAATAGAATATCAAACGGATTATTATATCAACAACAACAGCAGCCTGCGCAACATCAATAACTTTTTTGAAGACCTGCTGCCGACAATCAGCCTGGCCGGCTGCTATGATGAATGCAGCACCTGCCTGACCAAACTGGGTACGCACGATCAGTTCGCTCAAAGGATGCAGGCGCTTCTGGCCCGGCAAAAGGCGGAAAAATATCCCAATGCGCCGGCGAGCAATTTCAATCCCAATTCCACCTATATCACCACCTGGATCGATACCACGTATCAATCCCTGTACAATCACTGTGTCAGCATCCAGGCCAACTGTAATTTAGGATCTTCCTGTGAGCAGAAAAAGCAGATGATGCGGGCGGATGTTATGCCGGGCGGACAATATTCGCCCTATGATACGGCCGCCCTGGAAGCCAATTCAACCCAGGTGTTTACGGAAAGAGCTATCAATGTGGCATTGCTGCATTATCCCTCCATGCCTGAATACTTCACGGATGATAATGGCAACACGGTGCATGCGGTGGATGCAAACGGCAACCTGGCCAGCAGCCTGTCCGAGGCGGATTTTATCCGGGCCTACCAGGCGAACCTGGAATGGGCGGATTATTTTGTACAGTTCCACATCGAGTATTGCAGCTACCTGTGGTGCAAGGACGCCAGCAATCCGACACCCGCCACCAATATGGAGGCGAGCTATAATTTCGACCAGAGTCTCCGTCAGATATATACGACAGCCGGGCTTGCGGTCGCACAGGGATATTACGACCACAACAATGCACTGGCCCTGATGCAGCACGACCCTTTCTTCAGCGGCACAGGCAGGGGCAACACCTATGTATCCCCAATGACATCCGACCTGCAGAATTACACGAACAGCCAGAATATATACGTAAAGGACCAGACGGGCACCGTCGTCTCCGGTAAGGATATCCTCGGGTACATCGACTGGTTGTTATATTGTGTTCCGGCTGCGAATGCCACATCGCAGGCCTATCTCAATTCCTGGGATTTTTGCAGCCCCGACCCTTCCTGCCGCAGTACAGGCCGGGAATGGAACCTGTACAAGAACTATTACCTGCAATTGAAAAGCAAGTATGTGCAGCTGGCCAAACAGGCCTATGACCCTACCTGCCGCAACTGCTTTGTAGGCAATGACGGGTTGAATACCTCCAATCCGCCCACCTGTGTCTCCATGAAGGGCAGCAGTTCGAACCCGGCCTTTACCTTCGATGGCATCGCCAATTATTCCAACACAGGCAACCCTAACAGCCCCGACTTGATGGCCAGCGCCTGGACCTGTAACGCATTCCAGGTGCCGCACTGTAATTTCAGGACGATGTTCAAATGGGACGTCAGCAGTATACCTTCAAATGCCATCATCACCGGCGCAACCCTGTACCTCTATGCCAACACCAATAGTATCAACGGCAATCCCGGCAACCCTGATTTTGGAACAGCCAATTCCGCCTGGTTATATCGGATAGCCTCCCCCTGGACCCCCGGCGTCACCGGATGGAACAACCCGGTAGCAGTCTCTCTAGGTGATCAAAAGACGCTGCCCCAGAGTACGTCCACCACCCAAAATTATACGGTCGACGTGACGAACTTCGTCTCCCAATGGGTTTCCAATCCGTCGACCAACTACGGCATGTTGCTCCAACTCCAGAATGAGACCAATTACAACAGCCTTATATTCGGCGGCCCTACAGCGCCGGATGCCATCCAGCCCGTATTGCAGATCTGCTATTCGACCTCGTCGTCCCTGGTGAATGCACCCATTCAGCAGATGATGTCCACTTGTAATAACCTGGGCGCCACACCTCCTCCCTGTCCGGACCCCAGCGAGTTCTCCGGAACGACCAGGAACCCAAATACAAATAACCAGATCAACCAAAACACAGGCAATGGATTCTACTCACAGACCAGCGACTTCTGGATAGTCCACAACGGAGGCCCTGTATTGAGAGACGTTGTCCTGACAGTCGGACAGGATGAAAGATCCTGTAGCAATTGCATAGATAATATCACCTATCCGACAGTGACGATGCACGCCGGCCAGTCCGAAGTATACGTCGGCCAGAACCTGCTGACCTATGCGCTGAGCAACTGGCAATACACCAGCTATTACTCCTATACCAGCTACTCCTATACGCTGCACCTGTCCTGCCCGGACGTGACATTGCCACAGCCATCGTCTTGTACCAGCGATCCGAATTACGCTTTATATCAAAATAAGACCCGCATATTCAACGACTATGTCGATCTCAGTTGTTTCAATACGGCGGGAGCTCCTTATTCCGTGGATAACTCAGGATATTCCACCGGATCGCTGATCGCTATGCGTCAGGCGATGACCATACAGCTGGATGCCCAACGGCTTGCCTGGCTGGGTCAGCTGAAATCCGTACGGGACGAAGAATTTCCGAATAACTCTACATTGACGGACGACCTGCTGACCAACCTGTCCATCGAACTGGAAAAAGTATCGCAGGCCTATGTCAATATTGCAACGGAAAGCAATATGCAGGCGGTAAGCACATTACCACCCGGCGTATCCGTGGACGGCTATACCAGCTTCAAAGACGTATTCACCGCCATGGTCGGGCCTTCCCTGATGGGACAGGGTTTTAGCCAGGACCTGTTGAGCAATCCATATCCATATGAGCATCCCAACTTCGCTTCGGATCCCATCGTCTCGGAGACCACGCCGCTGATCTGCTCCAATCTGAATAATTTCAGGACCAACTGGACCAATACGGGGTCTTCCCTCACCTTTGGACAATATCTGGCACAACAACTGGGTGATGATTACAATCTGTCGGATGATCAGCTCGCCGACCTGCAAAATAAATGCTCCGCCAACTGTATTCATGGCTACCTCAACGACGCCATGGCCATGCCTGTAGCGCTGGCGGCCGATCCTGCCGCTCATCCCGTTGTGACCTGCGGCATGCTTGGACAGGCCGGTACTATTTTTACCTCTACTTATCCGAACATCACCTTGGCCAATAACCCCAGGCTGTATAAAACGCTGGCCACTAATTTTGTGAATCATTACTTCGGCTACTCTTTAACATTTGAGGATTATTATGATTTCGGGACCACCTGCCAGAGCAATGGGTATGCCCAGGTATATGATAAGCCCGCAGAGGCGCCCGCAGCGATCGATACTTTCTTTTGCGCCACCGGGATCATGCAGGGGGTCTTTACACAGGCGGGGATGGAGTACGATCAGTATATAACAAAGATACGCCGTCAATTCCGCAACAGCTATGTATCCAACTGCCTGGCTAACCAGGCGGGGGCTAATATGACCAGCCAGAACTGGGAATATCATTATACCCTGTACTACTATGATCAGTCTGGCAATCTGGTAAAGACCATTCCGCCGGAGGGTGTTCAGCTGCTCACCGACGACCAGATCGACCTGGTGGAGCAATTGGGTACGCAGACCGCTGCAAGCTGTGCCGCCTTCCCCACCAACGTTATCACCGACAAGGCCACTGTTCTGAATGACCTCAGCGCCAGCTTGCAGAATAACTCTGCCCAGTCGTTGGAAATGTGGCTTTATAGTACGGCAGGACCTTCTTTTCCCCGCACGTTGCGGATGATCACGCCGGACAATAAGTATATGTACCAGGTGGCCATCGCCAACCAGAAGATGTGGGTGGAGCTGTATACCCTGTCGCCGGGCGCCTCGGGCTCGGGAGAAATGAGCATTACCTTGTCCAACCGCGCAGTGGCTGATCTGTCGGCACAGCTGCCTCTGCAAAGCTATACGCATCTTGTCATACAATCCTCCGGCGGATTGGTGGGCGGTCCCATGGACCTGTACCTGGATGGGAACAAGCTGCCGTTGATAGCCGCCGCCAGTGCGCCGCCTTATCCCTATCCCTGGGAGATCGACGCCGGCTATACCTTGCCGACGGAGGATGAAGCAGTGTTGCGACACTTGCGTGTCTACAACCGAACGGCTACGGATCAGGAGATCGCCGCCGACTACAAGAATGGCTGTCTGGGTCCTGTAGGCGATCTGGCCGGCACGCCACTGGCCTTTTGGGGAAGATTCAATCTTTGCGACAATGGAGGAGCGACCCCCATGACAGTTGGCGACAGGGGAGCGTTGAATGTGACCAGTAATCCAAATCCCAGTAGCAATCCCTATGGATTCACCAATACAGCCAACAATTTCACCGTGGAGTTCTGGGTGAACCCACAGACACCGGAATATTTCCCTGCAGGGGAAAGCACGGATATCTATGCGGGCCTGCATGGGTCGCATAATTATGTCATCTCTCCTTTCTGGGGTGGATACGCTTCGACGGGAGCGGCCGGAATGGGAGTTGCGGTGGGAACAAATGGAGTCGCCGTATTTGAACATGCGGACAATTATATTCCGGCGACGTTGCTTTGGCAGGGCAGCATCAGCGGCTGGACGCATATAGCCATCGTATACACCAACAAGATCCCTTCCCTGTATGTGAATGGAGTGTATATGACCACCGGCAGTACCTCTGTCAAGACCTATGTATACCCGAGCTACCTTTTTGGCGGCAACGGCTACGGCTTTATGAAGGGCAGCGTGGATGAGGTCCGGATATGGAATACGGCCCGTACGGCAGATCAGATACAGACCAATTACAACAAGACCATTTCGCCCGACAATATGGGAGGATTGCTGGGATACTGGCCCATGGATGGAACCCATGGATCGATCATTCATGACATCACCTGCGGAGGGCATGACGTGCTTTTCTTCAGTGCAAATGAATCCTGGGTCACCAATACGCCTTCATTGACAGAAACAAATTATGTGCAGTATGCTAGCAGGTTCATTGTTCCCAACCATGGGTTACCTGCGAACTATGCGTACAATAGTCTGAACCAGGTGATACAGCAGACTACGCCGGATGCAGGCGCTACCCAGTTCTGGTACGACCGTCTGGGCCGTATCACCGCCTCGCAAAATGCGGAGCAGAACAGCCCATTGAATGCAGGTGATCCGACTAACAGATATAGCTATACGTTATATGATGTGCTTGGTCGCGTGACGGAGGCGGGTGAAAAGATCAATATACCCGCCGGAGATCCTGTCATGAGCGAAGACCTGGCCCGTACGCCGGGTGATAAGAACACTCCCGGGACCCTTGCCTACTGGCTGTCCAGGGGTGTCAACCGGCAGGTGACAGCGACAGCATATGATAACCAGCCGTTATGGGCTCCTTCCAATATACAGCAGCTCAACCTGCGGAAGAGGATAGCCGCCACTGCCCTATTGTCCCTGGTCGCCGATCCTACCCAGCCCACCGACCCCAGTCAGAACAGACAGGCTGCCAGCTATTACAACTATGACATGGATGGTAATGTGAGTACGCTGGTACAGGAGAATACGGCCCTGATCAACAATGAGAAGCATCTGGTGCATGGTTCAAATCCGCTGATAGGTTACAAGACCATCCAATATGATTATGATCTCATTAGCGGCAAAGTGAATAAGGTGATGTATCAGCCCGGCAAATGGGATCAGTTCAATTATCAATATCTCTATGATGCCGACAACAGGCTCATCGGTGTCTATACCCGCCGGGAGGGGCCGGATGGCGATCCGGCGACAAGCAATCTTTGGACACAAGAGGCAAATTATACCTATTATCCTCATGGGCCGCTGGCTCGCAGCGAGCGGGGCAGTCAGGTGCAGGGTATAGATTACGCCTATACGCTGCAGGGATGGTTGAAAGGGGTGAATGGGAATTATATCAACGGGTTCGACATGAGCAAGGATGGGTGGGCGCCGGGTGTTGCCCCCTTCGGGGATTTTGGAAGGGATGCTTATGCATTCACTCTGGGTTATTACCAGGGAGATTACAAGCCCATCGGGCCAAATATGACCCAGCTCAACAATGCTTTCAGCTATCAGATCCAGGCGCCTGATATTTACAGCAATACGGTCACCGGTAAGAACCTTTACAATGGGAATATCAGTTCCGGCATACAGATACTCTCCAAAGTGCTGTCGGGGGCTGCCAGCGGGCGTACTTACGGGTATGATCAGCTGAACAGGTTGAAGGATATGAATGTGCAGGGCTTTGATGCACCGCCCTATAACTGGACGGTTTCCCCATCTTCCGATTATCGGGAAAGCATTACCTATGATGGCAACGGTAATATACAGACCTATCTACGCAACGCCAGCGCTGCTGCCAGCAACATGGACAACCTGACCTATGGGTATAACCTCGATGCCAACGGGCATCTGGTCAATAACAAGCTAAGAAGTGTAAAGGATGCTGTTACCAACAGTCCCGCGGCCTACGGTGATATCAAGAATGGTCAGGGAGATGATAACTATACCTATGACAGGATCGGCAACCTTATTGGTGATCAGCAGGAGAATATCGGGCAGGTCAAATGGGATGTATATGGGAAGATTGAGAGCATTGCCAAACCCGGCGATCGCACTATTACATATGGATATGATGCATCCGGCCATCGGATCAATAAGTCGGTGACGGATAATACCGGAAATACCACCACAACCCATTATGTTCTGGATGCACAAGGCAACACGTTGGGTGTATACAGCTATAAGTTCAATAGTGGGTCGACCGTGCCTAATGAAGGAGACTGGATCGAGCAGGACCTGTATGGCAGCAGCCGGTTGGGTATTATCAATCCCAATGTGAGCATAACGTCCGGGTCGCCGCTGGGAGCGGATGATTATACATCCAACAGCGGTATTGGGCCAGCGCATGGGATATTAGGGTTGCGGACCTATGAGCTGACCAATCACCTGGGGAATGTGCTGGCGACTATCAGTGATAGGAGAATTAGCATACCTTCGCAGACGAACAGCTCTTTGACAGATCATTATGAGGCGGATGTGCTGACCCAGCAGGATTACTATCCTTTTGGCATGCTTATGCCGGGGCGGAGTTATACTGCTGCAGGAGTAGGGGCATACAGGTATGGGTTCAATGGGAAGGAGAATGATAATGAGGTGAAGGGAGTGGCGGAGCAGATTGATTATGGGATGCGGGTGTATGACCCAAGGGTGGGGAGGTTCTTGAGTTTGGATCCGTTAAGCCCTAAATATCCCTTTTATACACCTTATCAATTTGCAGGCAACAGCCCCATTGAAAATGTTGATTTAGATGGGGGAGAAGATTTGCCTTTTTCTGAGAAAAATGAATATGGGGAAAAACAGGTTCACCTGGTGTCTGTGGAGGTGTTAAAACCGTTTAGAGGCGGTGGTGTCTGGGTCACAGAGAAACATGAAGTTGCTCCTGCGGGCACCGCTGTTACTAAAAATCTCTCTGATAAAGAGATATATCGTATGGTGGTCCTTAGAAAATTTTTCCCTGGTGAGTTTAAGATACCGGATGACCAATACCTCGACTCGAAATTTTTCGAGTACAAGGATAATATCGACTGGTATTTATCTCATAATCCTAACCATAATGGAAGCAGCCACCTACAACCTGAAACTGTAAAAGCTATCCAGACCTACTATAGCTATGTTTTAAAAGGATTGTTCAGTAATAAGAACAGCGATGCTGACGAGGCAGTAAGATTAATAAATGATGGTGCCAGCGGATGGTTTAATAGATTGAGCTGGGTTAAATTAGGTGCAGCTATTATACCATGGGGCGCTTTTGCGGAGTTTAGCACGGTAACGACAGGTTTAAGTGCAGATGCCCGATTTGCACAAAGCTATTTTTCTGAACAATTTGGTAACGAAGGCCGGTTTGCAGGCAAAACAGTGGACGATGTTGCTGGCATGTTAACTAAGGGAGAGATACAGTCCACCAGCGTCCCCGTAATGTATATTGTTCGTGATGGCAAGCAATTGATATTAAATACAAGATCAGCGGCAGCACTGACTAAAGCCGGGATACCGAGGGCGAACTGGACTGTTTTGAATATGACGGGCGAGGAGTTTTTTGAAAGCCTATTGAGCGGACAATTAAAAAGAAATGGATTAACAAATTCGGGCACTGCTACCACCACCCAGGGGGCAAAGGGGACAATAGTTATCGGTGCAGACAAAGTAACACAAAAGTAAAATGGAGGATTATTATAAACTAAGTAAAATCGTTTCACATGCATTAAGGCATGATCCTGAAAGTTATGGACTAAAACTGACCGTTGATGGATGGATTTCCATTAAGACCTTAGCGGATGTATTGAGTGAAAGAGAAAAGGAGCTAAAGGACATAAATGAGGCGGATATTTACAAAATGGTTGAAACCTCACAAAAGAAAAGACATGAGATTAGAGATGGATGTATAAAAGCCATATATGGCCATTCTATCAAGGTAAAAATTGGTTATACTTTGGCGAAGCCCCCGCAGGTGTTATACCATGGTACTTCAAAGAGGGACGTACTGTCTATTCTGCAACATGGATTAAAGCCAATGGGTCGTTTATATGTCCATCTTTTCTCTGACGAAAAGGCAGCTTATTTGGTCGGAGAAAGAAAAAAAGGAGTTACTATTGTCTTACGAATTAAAGCTATAGAAGCATTTGATGACAATATCAGGTTTTATTTAGCCGAGGATAATGTCTGGCTTGCTGACCTAGTGCCGCCAAAATATATAGAAATTACTTCAGATGGAACTTAAGGAAATTGAAACTCTTTTATTTATTGCAGCAGGGGCACCTGTACCTGTTACATTAGCCAGTGAGTATAAACTAAAGCTCCTCTACTACTATGCCAAAGATCTTCAGGAGAATCTGATCGATATGCCTAAGCAAAGGAATAAGGGAGAAGATACAGGAGTGGCTGTAATAGAGTTTAAAAATTATCTTGTTTATAAGTTTGGCTACCCCAATGTAGAGGCATTGTCATCACATCCTTATTATCCGATGGGATTGGAGCCGTATAAATTATTTGAGGTGGTGGAATCTGATTGGGTAGAGAAGATTGAGGTAATGAACAGAGTTCACCCTTTTCATAATCCCATCAGATACAAGATGTACAGGCATTTTATATTAACTTTTGAAGATTCTACTTTTGAGTGTATTGCTCGTGAGATAGAGTTGAGCTTTTTGCCAACTACAATGCGGGATGCATTGGTTGAGCTAAGTTTATTGTTTGCCTGAATTACTAATCATACCCATTCGCCCAACCATCTTTTTTCAGGAGGTCCACTTTCTTAAGGACCTCCTTTTCTAATTTACTCTTGAAGGCGGAGACTTTGGTGGCAATGAGAGGATCGAAGGCCCCGATGATGCTGGCCGCCAGGATACCTGCGTTCTTTGCGCCATTGAGCGCTACTGTAGCCACGGGAATACCACCCGGCATTTGAAGGATGGACAGGACCGAGTCCCAGCCGTCGATGGAATTGGAGGATTTGATGGGGACGCCGATGACCGGAAGTGGGGTGATGGAGGCGACCATGCCCGGCAGATGGGCTGCTCCGCCCGCCCCGGCGATGATGACCTTCAAGCCTCTGCCCGCCGCCTGGCTGGCGTATTCCACCATTCGCAGGGGAGTACGATGTGCGGACACGACGGTGAGCTCAAAGGATATCTCGAATTCGCGCAGCACGTCGGCTGCGGCTTGCATAATGGGAAGATCGCTGTCGCTGCCCATGATGATGCCTACGAGTATTTTGTCCTGGGATTGTGCCATGGCTTATTTACTGATGATCTTCAGGGTGTTCTTTATCTTATGGGCCTTGTATACAAGGTCATGTTTTTCCCGGCTGATGATTGTGACGTGTCCCATTTTACGTCCGGGGCGTGTCTCGTTCTTGCCATAGATGTGGACGAATACATTGTCCATCTGGAGGACCTCATCCAGGCCTTCGTAAACGGCTTCGCCACTGTGCCCTTCCGCGCCCAGCAGGTTGACGATGGCAGCCGGCAGGATGGCGGCTGTATTGCCCATGGGATAGCCGAGGATGATCCGCCACAGCATATCGAACTGCGAGCTGTAGTTTCCTTCGATGGTATGGTGTCCGCTGTTGTGGACGCGGGGGGCCGTCTCATTGACGTATACATCGCCCTGCTTATTGATCAATAGCTCTACGGCAAAGACGCCGGGGCTGCTCAATTCCTTTACAACGCGCATGGCGATGGCTTCCGCCTTCCAGAGGGTCTGCTGTGGCATGTCGGCCGGGCTGAGCTGGTAGTCGAGAAGATTGAGACGGGGATCGAATACCATATCGATGGGAGGGTAAATGACTGTCTCGCCTTTGTTACCGACGGCTACCAGCATGGAGATCTCTTTTTCTACCGTGATCATTTTTTCCAGCACTCCCGGGGCATCGAATCCTTTGTCAAGGTCTTCTTTTGTCTTGATCATCTGGACACCCCGGCCGTCATAGCCGCCCATGCCTATCTTATGTACGGCAGGGAGAAAATGGTCTTTGCTGCGGAGCTCGTCCCTGTTCTGTGTGACAAGGAATTCCGCCGTGGGGATGCTCCTGCCTGAATAGAATTGTTTTTGTGTGATCTTGTTCTTGATAGTGCGGAGGGCGGAAGGCTTGGGATAGATCTTTACGCCTTCGGACTCCAGTTTTTCCAGTGCGTCTTCATTGACGGATTCTATTTCGATGGTCAGGGCATTCAGTCCTTTGCCAAAATTATATACGTCGTCGAAATTCCGGATGTCCCCTTTGACAAAATGATGGCATAAATGGGCAGCGGGACATTGCTCATCATTCTCCATTACAAATGTTTCAACAGGATAATTTGCTGCGGCTTGCAATAACATTCTACCTAGCTGGCCACCTCCTAAGATTCCGACTCGTAACATGCAGGTTGTTTGGGCCGAAGATAGGACATTGGTCCGAAACCACCGCAATCGGCCCGTTCTGGCCCGGAATCTAATGTCTGGGCCTTCTGCCCGTTCTGATCGCAATAACAAGCCTGATACAGCGTTTTGTCCTTGAGGATGGGGACTCTATCCCTTGTCCGATGGGAAATCATAAATTTCCAGTAACTTGCAGACGAATATATATGCGTCCTGATTATATCCATAAAATTTTCGATGACAAGCGTTTGTGCTACTTCCTCCTTATGGAAGCGCTTGCTATGGACGCGCCCCTGGGATCTCTCTAACTGTACTTTTTTCTTTTTGTAAGCTATCTACAGCCCAAGGCGGGCGTTTTAATACAAATCAATTACTATGTCAACTTTATCAGCGGCCAGCACCCGGACGGCGAATACAGCAACTGATTTTCTTCCTCTGCAGGGAACAGATTATGTGGAATTCTATGTCGGTAATGCCAAGCAGGCCGCTCATTTTTATCAATCGGCTTTTGGATTTCAGCCGCTGGCCTATGCAGGGCCTGAGACAGGTGTAAGGGATAAGGTGAGCTATGTGGTCAGACAGAATAAGCTGACGTTTGTCTTTACCACTGCGCTGTATCCCGACCATCCTGTGGCGCAGCATGTGCAGCTGCATGGCGATGGCGTGCGGGTGCTGGCGTTACGGGTAGGGGATGCTGCCAGCGCCTGGAATGAGACCACCTCCCGGGGCGGCAAGAGCTGTATGGAGCCTGTGACGCTGACGGACAAGTGGGGCGAGGTGGTCATGAGCGGCATCCATACCTATGGCGATACGCTTCATCTGTTCATAGAGCGGGAGAATTATAAGGGAGCATTTATGCCGGGCTTTAAGGAATGGCGGACGGCTTATAATCAACCCTCGACAGGATTACAATATGTAGATCATTGCGTGGGTAATGTGGGATGGCACCAGATGGACCGCTGGGTACGCTTTTACGAAGATGTTATGGGGTTCCGGAACATTTTATCTTTTGACGACAAGGATATTTCCACGGAATATTCCGCCCTGATGAGCAAGGTCATGAGCAATGGCAATGGCTTTGTAAAATTTCCTATCAATGAGCCGGCTGAAGGGAAGAAGAAATCGCAGGTAGAGGAGTACCTGGAATTTTACCGGGGCGAGGGCGTGCAGCATGTGGCGCTGGCCACCCATAATATAGTGGAGACTGTCACGCAGCTGCGGGACAGGGGCGTAGAGTTCCTGCAGGTGCCCACTTCCTATTATGACGATCTGCTGAGCAGGGTGGGGACCATCGACGAGGATATACAGCCTTTGAAAGAGCTGGGGATCCTGGTAGACAGGGATGACGAAGGATATTTATTGCAGATCTTTACCAAACCTGTCGAGGACAGACCTACCTTATTTTTTGAAATTATTCAACGCAAGGGGGCACAAAGCTTTGGAAAGGGCAATTTTAAGGCTCTTTTTGAGGCCATCGAGCGGGAGCAATCCGCCCGGGGAAATTTATAGCGCCAATAGGGACAAAAAGCTTAATATTTCGTTATAAAAGCCTGCACATTCTAGCATATGTGGCAGGTTTTTTGTTTATTTATAGTACCCTATTTGCATATCAAGTGAAAAAAAACAGACCAGCCAGACGTTATATTATGGCCCTGATAGGAATATATCTTCTGTCTGCCAATATCCGTCTATCCGCACAAAATTCAGCCAGCTCCATTCATTTTATAGATTATCAGCGTTCTATCCCCAAGATCAGCGATCTGCTCAATCGGAAGGAGGACACGCTTATCAAGCAGTTCAAGGAGAAGAACCTGGCATGGCCCGCACGGTTTGTGTATATCCGGAGCTTCAAATACGACAGCCAGCTGGAAGTATGGGTAAAGAACAGCCCGGAGGAGAAATACAAGCTGTTCAAATCTTATAAGGTCTGTGCGCTGGCCGGTACATTGGGGCCCAAGCGGATGGCCGGGGATTACCAGGTGCCGGAGGGGTTCTATTATATCAATGAGTTCAAGCCACGCAGCGAATATCACCTTTCTTTGGGGCTCAATTACCCGAATGCCTCGGACAGGATACTCAGCGACAGCACCCAGCCGGGCGGCGACATATATATCCATGGCAGCTGTGTTACAACTGGCTGTATCCCTATCACGGATGCCCAGATAGAAGAGCTGTATATACTGGCGGCGCATGCCAAGGATATGGGCGAGGATTTTATTCCCGTGCATATTTTCCCGGTGAATTTCAACAATCCCAGAAGCGTAGACTATCTCAACAAATATCTTCAGACCTTTTCGGAGTATACGCCTTTTGCCAAGAGCATGCGGAACGCCTTTTATTATTTCGAGAAGTACCGGGAAGTGCCTTTTGTCATGGTGAATGGCAGGGGAGAGTATGTGACGGAGGAAGTTTCGTCAGATGCGGAAGTTAAGATCCCGAATTTAGAGCCTGTACATACGGTGACGCCGCAGAAGAAGCCGGTGCATATCCGTCCGCAAAGGATCATGCCTATCAGGGAGGAGGACCTCGCCAGGTCTGTAGATAAGCTGCCGCAGTATCCGGGTGGGAGCGATGCTTATCAGCAGTTCCTCAACCGGCTGGGGAAGGATGGAGTGAAAGATCTCACTGACGGGCAGACCAAGGCGTTCGTGATGGTGGAATATGTCATCGACTCTGTGGGAAAGGCTGTATATGCGAAGGTAATACGTGGCGGCAATGATACTATGAATGAAAAGATCGAAGACGCCTTTCTCGCCATGCCGCAATGGTCGCCTGCCACCCGTCTGGGTAATAGGGTGGCTATACGTTTGAAACAAACTATCATGATAGGGGCTGACTGATCAGGTGATTATCGCATGAGCACCTGCACCGTCTCCGGCGTCTGCTGCCGGAGCACTTCTTTTCGTCCTTCGGTGAGCTTGTCCAGCACTGCCTGGTTGTAATGACGGATGGTCAGCAGGGTCAGCCCCTTTTCCAGCTGTACGTCAAAGAGGCCGGCGGCTGTCAGCGCCAGCTTTTCAATCTTATCGCTTCTATCGTCCAGGCAGACCTGCAGGCTTACGGCGCCGGTCTGCATGAGGTTTGGCTTGACATGCAGCTCGGCGAACAGCTGATAAAGTCCTGCCGCTCCCTTCTCTCCCACGAATGAAAAATCCTTTGAATGCAGGTGTACAAGCACCTGGTCCTGTTTGAGGACGATGATGGGAGGGAGGCCTTTGGCCGCCTTGTCATGGATCACCGTCCCCGGAAGCTTTGCATCCAGAAAGCATTTTACATAAAGGGGGATGTCTTTGTTCTGCAGGGGCTTGATGGTTTTGGGATGGATGACCTGGGCGCCATAATAAGCCATTTCGATGACCTCGTCGTAACCCAGCTCGCTGATGAACTGTGCATCGGGAAATAGCTTAGGATCGGCATTCATCACGCCTTCCACGTCTTTCCAGATCGTGAGGCTTCCGGCATTCAGCATATTGGCAAAGACGGCGGCCGTATAGTCGCTGCCTTCGCGGCCCAGGGTAGTGCTTTCGTTTTCGGAGGTGGACCCGATGAACCCCTGTGTGATCACGAGGCGGGTGTCCTTGAAAAGGGGCAATATTTCGGTGATGATGCGGTCCTGTGTATGGCTCCAGTCGATGGCTGCATCTCTGAAATTATCGTCGGTGCGGAAGATATCGCGTACATCTACCCATTGGTTGTCGATGCCTGATTCGGCCAAAAACGCGCTGATAATGGAGGTGGAGAGCAGCTCGCCCACACAGACCACCTGGTCATAATAGTAATCGTAATCCCGTACGGGCTTGTCATGGAGCAGCCATTCCACTTCTGTAAAAAAGTCTTTCAGCTGTGCTTCTGCCGCCAGGTAATTATTGACCAGAAGGTATTTGGCGGTGGTGAGATGGTTGTCCTTTACCTGCTGGAAGAGCTTTAATGCTTCTTCCCTATGTCCGGCATAAAACGCTTCTACCACTTTTTCCAGGGCATTGGTCGTCTTGCCCATGGCGGATATGACTATCAGGATATTTTCTTCACTGTAGTTGCTTAAAATGCCAGGGATGCTTTGGATACGTTGGACGGTGGAGGCGCTGGCGCCTCCGAATTTGAAAACTTTACTCACGGAATTAATGTTTTTTCAATGGTGTTCATGAATGCTTCGCATTTCATACGGGTGCAAATATAATTGGGCCATTTCAAATCCCGGGAACGTGTGCGCTAAATAGTGCTAAAATTTGCGCAAACCCCCTTACCTTCGTGACACTAATCTAATTCTTGCCCACTATGAACGTAAACAGAAAGGTTCTCACGCTCGATGAATTTACGATCCAGCAGCTGCGTATGTTCCCGAACGCCACCGGAGAATTGAGCAATTTGCTCCGGGATATGGGGCTGGCGGCCAAGCGGGTGAATGTGGAGGTCAACAAGGCCGGGCTGGTAGACATCCTTGGAGATGCTGGCACGATCAATGTCCAGGGAGAAGATGTGAAGAAGCTGGACGTCTTTGCCAACAATCAATTTATGGGTGTCCTGCGGCATGGCATCAGCTGTGCGGGCATCGGGAGCGAGGAATTGGATGAGTTCGTGGTATTTGACGACGAGGTAAGCAACAACTCCAAATATGTCTGTTTGTTCGACCCCCTGGATGGCAGCGGAAATATCGATGTAAATGTGTCTATCGGCACGATATTTTCTGTATACCGGCGGGTGAGCGAGCGGGGTAAGCCCTGTACGAAGGAGGATTTCCTTCAGCCGGGGCGAAAGCAGGTGGCGGCGGGCTATATCGTTTATGGGTCTTCCACGATGATGGTATATGCTACGCGCAGAGGAGTGAATGGATTTACCCTGGACCCCTCCATCGGGGAATTCACGCTCAGTCATCCGAATATCAAGTGTCCGGAGTCCGGCAAGATCTACTCCGTCAACCACGGCAATTTCTTCCAGTATGACGACAGGGTGAAAGCTTATATCGACGCCTGCCAGAAAAAGAACAGGGATAATGGCGGTCCTTATACACAAAGATACATTGGAAGCATGGTGGCGGATGTGCACCGCAATCTTATCAAAGGCGGGATATTTATGTATCCGGCCACCGTGGATAAGCCAAAGGGGAAGCTGCGTCTTTTGTATGAGTGCAACCCGTTTGCCTTTATTGTAGAGGTGGCAGGAGGGCGGGCTACCAATGGGGCACAGCGGATATTGGATGTAGAGCCTGCGGAGCTGCATCAACGTTCGGCCCTTTTTATTGGAAGCAGGAACATGATGGACGAGCTGGACACTCATCTCGGCAGATGATGCGATTTGTTTTTCTTATATGTTTGATCTTACCCGTTCGCGGGTTTACACAGCCACGCTCTTCCGACATACTTCGTTACGTGAACGAGTATCGTCATAAAAAGGGACTTGCTCCCTTACAGGCTAATTCTTTTCTTTCTTCTGTGGCACTTGAGCATAGCCGGGATATGCTCACCGGAAAGACGCCTTTTGGGCATGAGGGGTTCCATGAGCGTATCGACAGGATACGCAAGCGTCTTGGCCCTGTCCATGTCGCCGCGGAAAATGTGGCATCGGGACCTATGAGCGCCCGCGAGGTGGTCGATGGATGGCTGCATAGCGCCGGTCACCGCAAAAATATCGAAGGAAATTTCAAGCTGACGGGTATCGGGCTGGCCAAAAGGCGTGATGGGATGGTCTACTTCACACAAATATTTATGCGGTAGCATGCAGCCACATGGATAACAAAATATGCCTTAATTTTGGGCAATGCAAGCAATAATCTCTGTCAGGGACCTCCGCAAGAAATACGGCGATTTCGAAGCCGTAAAAGGGATCAGCTTTGAGGTAAAAGAAGGCGAAATATTCGGCCTGCTGGGTCCTAACGGAGCGGGGAAATCCACGACATTGGAGATCATTGAAACACTGAGGGAAAAGACTTCAGGCGTCGTCCTGGTGGACGGTTACGACCTGGACAAGGACCCGGAACAGATAAAAAAGATCATTGGGGTACAATTGCAGACCTCCGGCTACTATCCCGGATTGAACCTGTGGGAGCTGATTGAAATGTTCGGCGGCCTTTACAATCGAAAGGTGCAGCCGATGCAGCTGCTGGATACCGTCAACCTGCGGGACAAGGCAAAGGCAAAATTCAAGGAGCTCAGCGGCGGGCAGAAGCAGCGTTTTTCCATCGCCACCACCCTTATCAACCAGCCCAGGATCATTTTCCTGGATGAGCCGACCACCGGGCTCGACCCGCAGGCCAGGCGCAATCTCTGGGACCTGATCGAAGACATTCGAAGCAAGGGTACGACGGTGATCATCACCACCCATTATATGGACGAGGCGGAAATACTTTGTGACAGGGTAGCCATTGTCGACGCTGGCAGGATCATTGCACTGGATAGCCCCGATAAGCTCATCGACAGACTGGTGGCTACGGGGTTCGAGCGTCCGAAAGAAGTAAAGAAGGCCAATCTGGAAGATGTATTTATTCAGCTGACCGGACACGCGCTCCGGGAGATACATTAATATCGGCGAGGAATATTAAATAAAACCTTTAATTATGAGCCAGACTATCACCGACCTTCGATATCCCATCGGGAAATATGAGCCGAAACCCTTTTCGGAAAAGATCCGGGAGGAGTGGCTCAACGATATCAAATTCCTGCCGCAATTGCTGGAGAATGCGCTGCTGAACCTGGATGAGTCGCAGCTGCAGACGCCTTACCGGGAAGGAGGATGGACCGTACAGCAGGTGGCGCATCATGTTGCGGACAGCCATATGAACGGCTACATACGCTGTAAGCTTTGTCTGACGGAAGATAAGCCCGCCATCAAGCCTTATGAGGAAAAGCTCTGGGCTACGCTCAAGGATGTGGAGAATGTCCCTGTAAATATTTCCATCACTTTATTATACGCCCTGCATACCCGCTGGCATGCCGCTCTCAGCGATCTGCCGGTGCATGACTGGCAACGCATGGTTTTCCACCCCGAAAACAAAAAGGAAATGACCTTGTGGTATTTGCTTGGCAACTATGCCTGGCACGGGAAGCACCATGTAGCGCATATTGTATCCTTACGTGAGCGCAACGACTGGTAAAATGTGGGAATTGAACTTGCGCGAAAAATAGTCCAATTCCCACGTATCGCTAATGTCTGTCCTTCGGACGAACCGCTTCCAGCGGTTCCTAAAAAGCGCGGAAAAGAAATTATGAAAGACCTGAGCTGGAAGACACTGTCCTCCGAATACCTCTACAACGACACCTGGTTTACCATCCGTAAGGACACCTGTGAGACACAGGACGGAAAGATCGTCACGCCTTATTATGTATATGAGTTCCCCACCTGGGTCACCGCCGTGGCTTTGACGACGGATGGGAAGGTGATCCTGGAGAGACAGTATCGTCATGCCCTGGGAGAGACTAATTATGAAATACCCGGCGGGTGCGTAGACAATACCGACCCTTCGCTGGAATTTGCCATCCGGCGGGAGCTGATGGAGGAGACGGGCTATGAATTTGAAAAGTTCGAATACCTGGGCCGCACGTCTGCGAATCCTTCCACCAATGACAATTGGATGCATATGTACCTGGCGACGGGTGGGCGTAAGGTGAAGGAACAGCAGCTGGACCATAATGAAGAAATAGAGGTATATCTTTTTACTATCGATGAGCTGAAGCAGATGCTGCGGGACAACCAGATCATCCAAAGCATGCATGTTACGGCCATCTTCTACGCGCTGGCCCGGCTGGGAGAGGTGAAATATTGATACACAAGCTGTATCGTAACCGGACAGTTCTACGATATTGTTCGTAGGTTACCGTCTGATCTTCAAAATGATATATCTCTGGCATTGTCCGTGCGGTATTTTTCTTAAAGTCACGGGCATGCTTAAACACTACATCCGGCTGGCCGGCCGTCATCTGGCCAAACAGAAGCTTCTTACAGGGATCAATATTGTAGGGCTGTCCATAGGGCTGGCCTGCTGTACGCTGTTGATACTGTATGGGGTGAATGAATTGAATTACGACAACTGGCATGTGCATGCAGGCAGTTTGTACCGGATGAACGAGGTCTGGACACGGGACGATGTGCAGCATGGCGATGCAGGGCTTTATACGCCGCTGGGGCCCGCCATGAAAAAAGAATTCCCGGATGTTGTCGACTATACCCGTATCAGCTCCGGCAGCCGGGAGATCGTGCGGGTGAATGACCAGATGATACCCATGGACGTCACCTATGCGGACCCACAGGTATTTTCCCTTTTTACTTTTCCCCTGATCAAGGGTGATCCAGCCGCGGCCCTAAAGTATCCTCATAACGTGGTCCTTACCCGGGACAAGGCGATGCAGCTGTTCGGCAGATTGGATGTCGTCGGGCAAACCCTCGAAATAAAAAAGGATACGGTATATGAGCCTTTTGTTGTAGCCGGGGTGGCAGAGAACATACCTGATAATTCTTCTATTCATTTTGACGTGTTGGGCAGCTATGAATATGCGCTGATGGGGGACAGGAAGGAATCCATCAACAACTGGCATATGACCTTTGGCGACCAGACCTTTGTATTGCTACGCCCGGGTAGCCGGCTGATGCATGAGCCGGAGAAGCTGCTTCAATTCCGGCTGAAGTATGCAGATGAAAAGGAAAAAGAGGAATTGAAAAAAAGGAAGCAGGCGCCGGCCAATTTCGAGCTGCAACCCGTGAAGGAAATGCATACCGACACCCGGATCGAGTGGGGGCCTCCCGGCACGACCACTGACCCGAAGAATATCTGGATACTGCTGGCCATTGCAGGGGGTATCGTGCTGATAGCCTCCATCAATTTCACCACTCTGGCGATTGCGCGGAGCGCGGGACGGGCCAGGGAAGTGGGGGTGCGAAAGGTCATTGGCGGCAGGAGAGGGCAGCTGATCTATCAATTCCTTACGGAGTCCGTGCTGCTGACCCTGTTGTCCGCTGTATTGGGATTGATCCTGGCCTATGCGCTGCTGCCGTGGTTCAATCAGCTGTCGGGAAAGACGCTGGTCCTTTCCTTTCATCGGTGGCCTCAGCTGATATGGATGCTGGTGGGGTTGGTATTGCTGGTGGGACTCTTCGCGGGCAGTTATCCCGCGCTGGTGTTGTCCGGATTTAACGCCGTGGCCGTCCTGAAGAATAAGATCAGGCTGGGAGGGGAGAACTTTTTTACCCGGGCGCTGGTAACCTTTCAATTTGTGATATCCATCGGACTGGTGATAGCAACCCTCATCATTCTGCGGCAGGTGGCCTATATGCGGGGGAAGGACCTGGGGCTTATCAAGGAAAATACCGTGGTCATCAATACCAGCGATGTGAATGGGAGTAAGGTCTATCCTTATCTGCGGCAGGCGCTGGCATCGCGTCCGGAAGTGCTGGGCATCGGCGCTACGCAGATCGGTTTGGGAGAAGGGCAGGGTTTTATGGGAGGAGGATATGATTTCAACGGGAAGAAGGATGGGGTTATCGAATATCCCGTGGATACGGCTTTTATGCATGTCATCGGCATGCGGCTGCTGGCCGGCAGGAGTTTCAGCAGCGATAGGAGCCTGGATACGGCCGGCGCCGTCGTCGTCAATGAGACGCTGGTAAAAAATGATCTGGGATTGACGCCTGAGAAAGCCATCGGGGTACAGTTCAAGAGCATGTTCGGGGAGGGCCGCAAGACCATCATCGGGGTGGTGAAGGATTTCAATTTTGAGAAGCTGACCCGGCATGTGCGTGCGCAGCTGTTCTTTATGCCTGCTGATCTTCGGCCGGAGCGGATCTTTATTCATCTTCGGGCGGGTGATCCTACCGCCACGCTGTCCGCGATCCAGGCCGCCTGGAAGAGCGCTGTTCCGGAGCTGCCGCTGCGTTATAGTTTTCTGGATGAGGACCTGGACCGTTATTATAAGGCGGAGGCAAGATGGAGGGATATCATCGGCTGCGCAGGCGGCATATCCATATTCCTTGCCTGTCTGGGTTTGTTTGGATTGGCAGCGCTGACGGCCATCAATCGGGTGAAAGAGATCGGGATCAGGAAGGTGCTGGGCGCCTCCGTGATGGAGATCATACAGCTGCTGACAGCCGGCTTTTTGAAGCTGGTGCTGCTGGCTTCGCTGATAGCGTCGCCCCTTGCCTGGTATTTTATGAATAAATGGCTGCAGCAGTTTGCCTATCGTATCGAGCCGGGCTGGTGGATATTTGCGGCGACGGCATTGACGGCTGTATGTATTTCGGCTATCACTATCGGTATGCAGGCGTTCAAGGCAGCGTCGGCGAATCCAGTGAAGAATTTGCGGACAGAGTAGCAAATTCTTCGGCCCACAGGGCCAGTCGTTAGCTGTTTTACGGGAGGGACTACATTTAAGGACAGGCCCGACCTGTAAAACAAGAATTTGCGGACAGAGTAGCAAATTCTTCGGCCCACAGGGCCAGTCGTTAGCTGTTTTACGGGAGGGACTACATTTAAGGACAGGCGGATCATACTTCGCCCACGACAAATACGCTGCCACAGACAAGGATGAGGTCGCGGGCCCTGGCCTGTGCTTTTGCCACGCTGAGCGCCTCCGTCACGCTGGGATAGGTCTTACCTTCCAATCCTTTTGACCTGGCTTTTTCAGCCAGCTCGTCTTCCGGCAGGGCGCGGGGAATGGCCGCCCTGGTGAAATAGTAATATGCGGCTTTCGGTAGGAGAGATAAGGCCTGGTCGATGTCCTTATCGCCTACCATACCCAGGACAATGTGCAGCTCTTCATGATCGGAAAGCTCTATCTGGCGGACTAATTGCCGCATGCCATCCACGTTGTGCGCCACATCCAGTATGACGTCGGGATGTTCGTGCACCAGCTCCCAGCGGCCATGCAGCCCCGTTAGCTTTTTTACATGCCGGAGACCTTTGTGAACAGCGGGCTGTTCCAATTTCCAGCCAAGGGTGCGCAGGCGGTGTACGGCTTCGAGCACTGTCAGCAAATTGCGGGTCTGGTAGATGCCGGGCAGGTCAAGGGTATAAAACTCCTTTTCATTGGCTGTGGGGCTCGTAGTGACGCCTGCAGTGAGGTGATGACGCTGATAGTCCCAGTCGGAAATAAAACGTTGCTGGTCCGCAAAAGTCAGCGGGGCATTGTCCTCATCAGCGCGCTGTTCAAAGACGGGAGCCGTTTCGGGATGATGCTCGCCTATCACTACAGGGGTATCTTTTTTGATGATGCCTGCTTTTTCAAATGCAATGGCCGGCAGGGTATTGCCCAGCAGATTCATGTGATCGAACCCGATGTTGGTGATGATGGACAGCTGGGGTTGGATAATATTGGTGCTGTCGAGCCGGCCGCCCAGTCCTACTTCAATGATGGCGATATCTACTTTCTCTATAGCGAAATATTCGAAGGCCATGGCCACCGTCACTTCGAAGAAAGACGGATCAAGAGACTCGGAAAGAGGGCGAATACGTTGTACGAAGTCCACAATAAAATCCTTGCGGATCATCTGTCCGTCGACCTTTATCCTTTCTCTGAAGTCTTTCAGGTGCGGAGAGGTGTACAGACCCGTGCGATACCCCGCGGACTGGAAGATGGCGGCGAGCATATGGCTGGTAGAGCCTTTGCCGTTGGTGCCTGCGATGTGCACGGAGGGGAATCTTTTTTCAGGACGGCCAAGGAATTCACTGAGCGCGATGGTATTGATAAGATCCTTCCGATAGGCGGCTGCACCGATGCGGCTGAACATGGGCAGCTTGCTGAATAGATAGTCTAAAGTTTGCTGGTAATCCATCTGTCCATTTATTGGACAGCAAAGATACGGTGGGCGTTTTTTAATTATGCACCCTGAAATTGAAGATGAGAGTGCCTACGGATTCGCCGTCACCAGGCGTGAACTTTACCAATTTGGCCTTGCGAATCGCGATGGCTTTCATCGAGGCTTCGGAGGTAGTGGAACCACGTGGCTGATAATCCGCATCGATCACATTACCTGCTGCGTCTACGTGTATGTCCACGGCGACCTTGGCATTTTCATTAAAGTCGTCGGTGAAGGAAGGGGTGCTGCTGATCCGTCGTCCATTGAGGCCCCTGGATATAAGTACGCCTGAATTGCCTCTTCCTCCTCCCGTATAGTTGTTGGAATTGGGGTTGCCGCCGGGTGCGCCCTGGTCGCCGTGACCGCCTGCGATACCCTGGTTGCCGCCTGGCTTGTAATCGTCGGCGTCATTGCCTCCTGTACCGTCGCCTTTGACGCCATTCATAAGGGCCTTCGGCCTGGGTTTGGGAGGGGTAGGGGTGGTCTCCGGCTTTTTGATAGGTTTGGCCGGAGTCTTTACTATATCCTTATCGGGGATCTTTGTAGCGTTGGGCTTTGTCACCGGAGCCTTCTTTATCACCGGCGCGTCATCCTTGTTGTTATCGTCCGTCTCGACATCCTTGACTGCTTCTTTTTCTACCACAGCCTGTTTGGGTGGAGTATATTTTACATGGTCCTGTGCGGAAGGATGCCCCGGAAGATAGGGCTGATCGACCCCCAGTCCCTTGTCGCTATTGCCGAGATTGACCTCGATGCCGTCCTCGATGGTGGGCGGGGGCTGGGTAGGCAGGGTCCAGCTGGTGATAAAGAAAAGGATCACCAGCAATATACAGACGCCCAGGGTATACCCTGTGGCTCTCATGTTCTTTTGCGATTCGAAACTATCAGTCATACGTGTCGGTATGGCCCGGGCGCCCGGACCCAATACAAACGTACAAATTACGGGCTAATTGCCGGCCAGGAGCCACACAAAATGTTAATATTTAGGGGCTGGTGGCACGTTTTTTTGGGAGATGCCTTAAAAAATATGTTTATGGCCACATTAACTGAAACTTCGTTGACGGTAATGAGCAGGGCCTTCAGGGAGGGAGGAGATATTCCGCTGAAATACTCCTGTGAGGGTGAAAATGTCAATCCTCCCCTGGAGATAAAAGGATTACCTTCCGGAACAAGGACGCTGGCCATCATTACGGAAGATCCCGATACCGGACATGGCGTCTTCGATCACTGGCTGGTGTGGAATATTCCCCCGGGTAAGCCTGTTGAGGAAAATAATGCTCCCGGTGTGTATGGAAAGAATGACTTCGGCCGTCGGGGTTATGGAGGCCCATGTCCGCCTAAGGGGAAACATCGTTATTTTTTCTATGTATATGCCCTGGATGCGGAGCTGGATCTTCCGCCGGGATCCACCAAGGCGGCGTTAAAGCGGGCCATGGAAGGGCATATTCTGGCAGTAGGGGAATTGATGGGCTACTATATGAAGATAAAATGAGGCTGCGGGCTAGGAGCTTTTCTTATACTTCATGGGAAAGTGTACATCATAAGCCATTTCGTAGCCTGCATTGGAGACAACGGCCAGTCTTTTTTCCCGTCTTTTCTTACTTATGACATAGATAGCAGCAATAGTGGCGGCTCCGGCCAGCAGGGTAGCAAGGGCTGTCGTGGCGATTAGTTTTTTGTCCTTCGAGTTCATATGGTGATCTTTTTGGGGGTAGCAGTGCAATCGGGGTGCCAAAAAAATCATCCTATGCGATGATAAACGCTGCCGGGCATCCATTTGGCCAGTTTGGCTACCAGCCACCAGCGGCGGGTGATATAGGCCCTCCACTTTCTTTTCCGCAAGGCTTCCACGATCTGCCGGGCTGCTTTTTCCGGAGAGGAGACCCAGAATCTTTTTTCGCCCTTTGCCATCCTGGTATCCACAAAGCCTGGTTGTATATCGGAGATATGAACGGGCCAGCCGGCTTTTTTGGCCTTCATGTAAAGCCCCTCGAAGTAAATGCTTTGGAAGGCTTTGCTGGCGCTGTAGGCGGGTGCATGGCTATTGCCGCGGATGCTGGCGATGGAGGAGGTGGTAGCCAGCTGTCCTCCGCCATGGAGTACGAAGTATTGAAAAGCATAATGGGTGATGGCGATGAAGCCATTGACATTTACGTCCACCGTCTCCCTGTCTATCTTCCAGTCCAGGACGTCGCTGACATCGCCGTAGCCAGCGTTGTAGATGAGCATGTCCAGCCCTTCCATTTTTTCGATAAGGGACTGCAAATGAGCAATGCTTTTCGGGGAGGTCACGTCGAAGCATTCCGTGACGATGTGGTTGGGAAACTCCAGCTGCAGGGAATACAGCAGATCGTGCCGGCGGCCTGTAACGCCTACAAGATGGCCCTCTCCTGCATAGATACGCGCCAGCTCCCTGCCAATGCCGGAGGTGGCTCCTATGATGATGATCTTCTTCATGGAGGTAAGATAATGCGCGCAATTGGACTTTTATATCTCAATGCGCGAAATCTGCCGCGTAATTTCCCCTGATCCTTTCCATGGGGGGATTGAAATACCCAAATCTTACCTGTGGAAATTCTTCCCTTATCAATTCCATCAGCTGTTTGACGCTCAGGAACTCTCCTGTGTCTGTAACGCCGAGCTTGCCCAGGTACCAGTCGGGGTCGATATTGAAATTGCGCCATTGGATCATGGTCAGGTCCGTGTCGCGGATGAGCTTTCGAAGGGCTTCATATTCTTCCACGCTATCGGTCATGCCGGGGAATACGAAATAATTGATGCTGGCCCAGCCGCCGAAGCTGCGTACGACTTTCAGGCTTTCCACGATGTCCCCGAAGCTGTAGTTGTTGGGGCGATAGTAGGCTTCATAAATGGCCGCGCGGGCGGAGTTGGTGCTGACCCGGATCGAGTCCAGACCTGCCTCGCAAAGGGCCCGTACAGCAGCAGGCCTGCTGCCATTGGTATTGATATTGATGCTGCCCCTGGAAGTGTGCTTGCGCATCTCCAGGATGGATTCGCGGATGGTCTCCCACATCAAAAGAGGTTCTCCCTCGCAGCCTTGTCCGAAGCTGACGATCGGATAGGGGGCTGTCTGAAGATGCGGAACAGTGAATTCCACTATCTCTTCCGGGGTGGGTTTGAAGGTGAGCCGGTCTTGGGTAGAGGGAATGGACTCTTCCTGTGGCTGAAAGGAAATACATCCAATGCAATTGGCGTTACAGGCCGGCGAGCTGGGGATGGGACATTCCCAGCGTCCCATAAAATAGTTACGCGCTGCCGGACAATGGTAGGTCAGGCAGCAGTTTTCGGCCAGGTGGCGTACCAGCCTGTTGCCCGGATACGCTTTCAGAATATTTGTGACCCCATTATTGATCTCATCCCAGTCATATCCTGCGCAATCCTGGCGGATATCCTGTTCGATACGGATGGCGGGGGTATAGAATTTTGAATCCTGCCAACCCGCAGCGGTATAACAAAAGAGTGGCAAGGTCGGAGCATCTTTTTCCGTCTCGTAGGCTGCCAGGTAAAGACCCGTATGCGCCGGGGGTATAAAGGCGGCTACAGCCCAGCCCTTTTCGCACAGACGCATTTCTCCCGTGAGGACATCGATGCCGATGCCTTTTCTGCCCGGCAGCTCATAGAGGGACCCGCCATCAGGCAGCTCGATCCAATCCCCTTCGGGGACTGGCAGGGCATCCCATCCACTGCGGCCTGTAGCGTATAAACTGGTGTCTTCAAAAATATTCCCCTTTCCGTCGGAGTAGAGAATGTAGGGTGATCTTGTCAGCATTTTCCTATATAATGCCTGCAAAATTCGTGAATTTGTTCCAACTGTGAGAAAGTTAGATTTTTTCGGAAGTCGAAGGTCAGATGCTGGCTGTCCGAAGTGGTGATACAAACGGAGTCATAGCTGATCTCCATGTCATTGATATGGCTCCAAAGAAGGAATCGGCTTTCGGGCAATGCGGGTATGGTAACCCCGATGTGGTGAAGGGAAAGCTGTTCCTTTTTCCGGAGGCTTCTTTCGCAATAGAAAAGGTAGCTGTATCCGATGCTGAGAGCAAGATGTACAACGGCTGTGGTCCAATTGCCCGCCAGGAGCATTATCAGCCCGATGCACAGGAAGAAAATGATCTCCACCAGGCGGAAGAAGAGGTTTACCCGGGGCATCAGGAGCAATTCCCTGCCCGCCAGCACCAGGATAAAGATGTCGACAGAGATGAGGAGCTGGCACCAGAAATAGATGGTGGGCATTTCCCGCTGATGGACATGGCTAAGGGCATGACTGAGGATAAAAAGGGCGGCCGCAGCGTGGAGCCACCTGCTGGAATGTTTTAGCTTCTCAAACGTTGGATGAACGACAGGGAGGGATATCGAATCCATACGGCAGTTATTTACCCTGGGATGCGAATGCCGGGGTATTCCATAAAAAAAGTGCGGGAATTGGTCCGGTCCCAAAAAATAGCCCAATTCCCGCATACCGGGCCTGCGTCAGGGAACTTCGTCAGGGCTGCTTCGACACGCCCTTTCCTCGTTCGTACCCTTCGTTCCTCGGGTACTTCGAAAGGTCTTCTTTGGTCACAACCTTCGCAAATGCTCGGTTGTATCTGAGGCCTTCGGCGGACCTGCTTAGATCTTCGTCGGAAGAAAGTCGTCGGAGTTCCGAGCCCTCACTCCTCCTTGTTCGTACCCTTCGTTCCTCGGGTGCTTCGAAAGGTCCTTCTCGATCGTAACCTTGCGGTTCCGGACAACGAACCTCCGGTCCGTTCTTAATGAAGGAAAAAATTGCCGGGAACTGTTCATCGCCGGCCTATCGGACGGAAAATTCTTCCAGCCGTGCGCGGCAATAGTCGTTGAACTCCTCTTCGTCGGCATCGTCCTCCTCCTCATCGTCCACGACCTCCTTCTGAAAGAG
>Ga0207667_10000639_pt1 | contig 45370 bp, 39 predicted proteins | sample KBSCornC52_FD_184301 | JGI IMG/M metagenome (GOLD analysis project Ga0207667, IMG submission 184301) | Corn rhizosphere microbial communities from Kellogg Biological Station, Michigan, USA - KBS Corn C5-2 (SPAdes) (version 2) | ecosystem: Host-associated > Plants > Roots > Rhizosphere > Soil ... | reverse complement strand
CTGGTTCCCTAAAAATACCTTTATTGATTATTTGAAAGTTCGTGCTTCTTATGGTGTGTTAGGTAATGAGCTGGCATTGGCCCCTTTCCAGTATTCGCCAGTAGTAAGCGGTATCGGCAGCTATATTTTTGGCCCTGCAGGCAGCCAGACATTAGTTACCGGTTACGGCCCGCAAACATTGGCTAATCCGAATTTGCAGTGGGAGCGGGACAAATCAACTGATTTAGCAATTGACGTTACTATGTTTCATGATTTTACCGCAACACTTGATTTTTATAAAAAAGTCAGCGATCATTTGTTGATGCAGGTACCGCTTCCGGCATACGTAGGTGTTAGCAGCGCCCCATATTCAAATGCCGGCGGCATAACTAACAAAGGCGTTGAATTGCAGTTAGGCTACAACCATAATTTTGGTGACCTTACTGTAAAATTAAACGGAAACATTTCCTACAATAAAAACACAGTTACAAACCTGAACGTGCTTCCATTTATCAATACGGGCTACTGGCAAGCAGCTAACCCATCCAACATCCAGCGTATTTCAGTTGGCGAGCCGATCAACTATTTCTACGGTTACAAAGTAACGGGCATATTCCAGTCACAGGCTCAGGTAAACGCGTATAAAGATGCAAACGGCAACCTGTTTCAGCCTAATGCTAAGCCAGGCGATCTGATATATGCCAGCACAACAGGCGTAGGCCCGATTGGCCCAAGCGATCGTCAAAAACTGGGCAGCCCGATTCCAACATGGTATTATGGCTTTAATTTTGCGGTAAATTACAAACAGTTTGACCTTAACGTATTTGGCCAGGGTGTTTGGGGCAACAAAATATTTCAACAATATCGTCGTCTGGATGTAACACCTGCTAACTACCCGATAGCTGCGCTAAACGCCTGGACACCAAGTAATACCAATACAAGCTATCCAAGGTTGACAGATTCCGATCCGAACGGCAACTTCCATACTCCGTCAAGCTTCGACCTGCAAAGTGGTGCTTATCTCCGCATAAAAACATTACAGCTTGGTTATACATTACCAAAATCTATTACCAGCAAATGGGATGTTAGCCGTGTACATGTTTACGTAGGCGGTGATAACCTGTTCACTATAACAAAATATAACGGCTACGATCCTGAAATATCGGGTGGTGTTGACCAGGGTGTGTACCCTAAAGCTAAAATTATTCGCGTTGGTTTAGATGTATCGTTATAATTATTGAATCATTAAAAATATTATATCATGAAAAAAATTGATCTTAAATACATGGCTATTTTTTTGCTGGGGTTATTTACATTCGTATCCTGCAAAAAATCTTTCCTGGAAACAACCCCCAAGGGGGAGTTTCTTCAGGCGAACTATTACTCTACGCCCGACGAGGCGTTTGCTGGCCTGACAGCGGCTTATGATCCGCTGGTAACTGAAACAGGCGGTTTGGATGGCACTTATACCGATCCGCGCGGACCATTAAACTCTGCTTCGGATGATTGCTACGCTGGCGGTGGTGGTTCAGGCGACGTTCCAGACTGGCAGTTGTTTAATGATTACCAGTTTACCTCGGGTTCAGGGCCACAGCAGGGTTTCTGGCCAATCAATTTCTTAGGTGTGAGCAGGGCCAACACTATTATTAACGTACTGCAAACTACTTCTATTACAGGGTTGAACGACGCTACTAAAAACAGGTACATCGCCGAAGCTACATTCCTGCGTGCGCACTACAATTTCGATCTGCTAAGGTTATTCAAAAATATCCCGTTGATAACCAAACCGGTGGCTGCTACTGATATTTACACGCTGACTCAAGCGGCTCCTGACGCTGTTTACGCTTCAATTGAGGCTGACTTGCAGGCTGCTATCCCTAACCTGCCTGCAACTGTTAGTGGCAGTGAACTAGGTCGCGTTACACAAGGCGCTGCAATTGCATTGCTTGGTAAAGTTTATTTGTACGATAAAAAATACACCCAGGCAGCAACTGAACTGGCAAAAGTAAATGGTGCACCAGGTGGCACAACCGCTATTTATGGCTATCATTTACAGGCAAATTTTGGCCAGATATTCAGCCCGGATAACAAGTTCAACAGTGAATCTGTCTTTGAATGGAATTTTTCACCAAACCAGGCTTATACCTGGAATAACTGGAATACATTCAAAGGCGACATTTACACACAAATGATCGGCCCGAGGGATTATGCCGACGCAGTGTATGCTGGAGGCTGGGGTTTTAATCCCGTTACCAAACAATTGGTAAGCGCATTCACTGCTCCTTATGACGGCAGTGGTGTTAAAGATCCAAGATATGGTTACACCATACTGAATATGGATAGCCTTGCTGCAGCACGAAGCGCAACCTACTCACCAAGCTACCAGAACACAGGTTATTTCACTTTAAAATATGCTCCGTTAACCAAATACATTCCAACACAAGGTACTTCTACGCTAAACTTTCCAAACAACTATATTGAAATACGTTTGGCCGATACTTACCTGATGGAAGCTGAAGCTTTATTACAAGGCGGCGGTGATGCTGCAAGGGCCGCAGCTTTATTAAACGCAGTGCGCGCCCGCGTTGGTTTAGCACCAGTAGCAGCAACGATGGCTAACATTAAAGCCGAGCGCCGTTTGGAACTTGCGACCGAAGGCCACCGTTGGTTTGACCTTGTACGGTGGGGCGATGCAGCATCGACACTTGCATTTAAAGGTTTTACAGCAAACAAAAATGAACTTTTGCCTATCCCACTCACTGATCTTGCCAATACCAAGCTTGTTCAGAACCCTGGATATGCTAAGTAATGATTAATAGGCGATTTGTAAATAAAACTACCGGGTAATACCGGTAGTTTTTATGAAGAACTATCAATCACGCAGCTTATTGAGGCTTTAAAATTTTGTTATGATTTATAGAATTATTACGTCCGGACTTTTGATATTTTCTTCCGTAATCAACGCCTTAACGGCACAGGCACAAGACCCCTGGATACTTAAGGCGGATAACGTTAATGGCCGTTATTATGGGGAAACCGTCGCCAATGGCGCAGTGGGCATTGTTACTTCAAATACACCCTTTAAAATTCAGGATGTGGTACTGGCCGGCGCATACGACTTGTACGGCAGAGGCCGGGTCAGTAATTTCCTGAAAGACTTTAACCTGTTAAATATGCGTTTTCAAATTGACGGGGCATTAAATGTTTCAGGAATGACGCAACAGCTCAACATGCATAACGGTTCCTTCACTACCACGTTCAATGATACCGACAAGGCAACGGTTACTTATACGTATTATGCCCTAAGACAATTACCCTATACGGTAATGATGGACGTTTCCGTTACCGCAAAAAAAGACATTACCATTGATGTGGCAAATATATTGTCATCGCCGGATGCTACGAAGGATGTTCAGAATTATTTCCATCAAATCGACGACCTTCCGCACGCTATGATCAGCTTACTTACCTCTACAGGTAAAAGCCCTACCGGAAAACTGACTATGGTTGCCTCCAACACTTTTTTACTACCTGAACCTGATGGTGAAGTACCCAGGCTGGTTAATGAAGAATTTGACAGTAACGAGAACATACTGAAGTTTTCAAAAAGAATAAAAGCCGGTGAAACTTATACATTCGCACTGGTAGGCTCCACACTTACATCAGCGCAGCACGACGACCCCTTGAACGAAGCCGAGCGTCTGACCATCTTTGCAAAACTGGAAGGAAGAGAGCGCTTGTTGAAACTCCATAACCAGGCATGGGATGAATTATGGAAAAGCGATATCCAGATTGAAGGCGATCTGCAATCTCAGCAGGACGTTCACGCTATGTTATATCATTTGTATGCTTTTACACGTGAAGGTTCCTCCTCTTCTCCATCTCCTATGGGGCTAAGCGGGTCTCGGGTATATGGCCACGTGTTCTGGGACACCGAATTATGGATGTACCCCGGATTACTGTTGCTGCATCCTGAATTGGGTAAATCACTTCTGGAATACAGGTATCAAAGACTGGAAGCCGCTAAGCGAAACGCGTTTGACAAAGGCTATAAAGGTGCTATGTATCCTTGGGAAAGTGCAGCAAGCGGTGTTGAAGAAACACCGGTATGGGCGCTCACCGGCCCGTTCGAACACCATATAACCGCAGATGTTGCCATAGCTGCCTGGAATTATTATTGTGTAACAAAGGACAAAAACTGGCTGAAAGAAAAAGGTTGGCCCATACTATCGGCAACAGCGGATTTTTGGGCAAGCCGCGTTGAAAGAAACAGGCCGGGAAATTATGAAATCAAGAATGTGGTCGCTGCCGATGAGTGGGCGGAAAATGTAAACAACAACGCGTTTACCAATGCCGCCGCCAGGGCAAATTTAAAATACGCCACCGAAGCTGCAAAAATAATTGGTGTTACCCCCGATCCGGACTGGATGGCCGTCGCCAACAATATTCCTATCCCGAAATTCGAAAATGTAGGAAACAGAGAGTATGATAGCTATAATGGCCAAAATATCAAACAGGTTGATGTCAACCTGCTGGCTTATCCACTCCACGAAGTGACCGATCCTGAAGCTATCAAAAAAGACCTTGAGTATTATGAAACCAGGGTGGGTAATGGACCCGCAATGACGCATGCCATCTTTTCAATTTTATATTCGAGGCTTGGCGATGGAGAAAAAGCATTCCAGGTATTTAAGAACGGATACAAACCTAATGAGCTGCCGCCATTTGGCGTGCTTGCTGAATCAGCTGGAGGAACCAATCCATATTTTGCCACGGGAGCCGGTGGACTGATACAGGCGGTGCTCAATGGATTTGGAGGGCTTGAGATTACTTCCAACGGTATTATCCAAGTAAAATCGAAATTGCCTGCTCAATGGAAGTCATTAAAACTGATTGGAATAGGTGTGGATAAGAAAACATATTTAGTAAAGTAAACAGCAAATAATATAATGGTACGTTGCCGCATTTTTAGAAGAACATTAATTGTTAGCGGATGGGCTACGGTGCCTGCCTTGATGGCGGGCAAGGAGATTCAGGAACATACCAACAGCGAGTTTGGTAGATTTAAGACCTCCATTCTTAAGAAGCATGGCTGCCAATACAATCAGTTTGCCACATTCTATTACAACGCTTATTGTTCAATAATAGCTTAAATACCAATGCAGCTATATAACCGATCATAAATTGATATTTGTAAAACTTGGATGAAGAATAGTAGAAAATTATTGTTAACACTGATATTTATCATCCCGTTGTTGGTCATTTTTTCGCAATGCCTTACCATCAACAAAGATAAGCCTGCCCCCCGCGGAGATATTTTTGCCGGTTCATCAACCTGTATAAAATGCCATAGGGATGTTTATGACAATTACCTGCATACCGCCCATTTCTCGACCACGCGTCTTGCCGATATTCATAGCATAGGCGGCAGTTTTGATCATGGTAAAAACGAGTACCATTTTAGTAGAGACGAAAAAGTTGTGATGGAAAAACGCAAGGACGGGTTATACCAGGTTGCGTATGTTAAAGGAAAAGAGATCGCTGCCCAACGCTTTGATATTACTTTCGGGGGGGTAAAAGCTGAAAGTTACCTATACTGGAAAGGTAACCAAACGTTTCAGTTGCCGTTATCATATTTCAAAGCTTTAGGATGGACAAACAGCCCCGGTTTTGATTCAACCTATGCTGATTATGGCAGGGTGATAGGCAGGCGCTGTTTTGAATGTCATGCTTCGTACATTAAAGATCTGCCGATGCAGAATCAAAGCCTTAGACAAACCGAAAGCTTTGATAAAAGCTCGGTCATATTAGGTATTGATTGCGAACGCTGCCACGGCCCATTAACTAACCATGTTAATTACCAAACAGACTACCCTGATGAAAAGAATCCGAAGTATGTGGCAACTTATCTCTCATTATCGAGGGCGCAACGGGTAGATATGTGTGCAGTCTGTCACTCAGGCAATAAAAGCCGCATTTTAAGGTCTGTTTTCGCTTTTAAGCCGGGCGATACGCTTGCTCACTTTAAGGAAATGCCACTGTTTCCCGAAGCCATTGATTCAACAAAACTGGATGTGCATGGTAACCAGGCTCAGTTGCTCGCCAGCAGCAAATGCTTTATATACAGCAAAATGGATTGCGCCAGCTGCCATAATGTGCATAAGAACGATAGAGGCAACCTGGCTTTATACTCACAAAAATGTATGACCTGCCACAATACCGTCAACCATAACTTTTGCCCAATGGAATCATCATTAGGCGCGGCAATAAAAAACAATTGTATTGATTGCCACATGCCCGCACGGTCGTCGAATGTAATTACCGTTGAAACCGCCGGAAAAGGAAGGGAAGTACCCTACCTGGTACGTACCCATCACATAGCCGTATACGCCGATGCTTCGCAAAAAGTAATTAACTATTTAAAAGCACATAATAAGTTAACATCAAAATAGAATAAGTACAATTTTTAATATTTAACCTGTTTACACCATGAATATCAACATCAAAAAATACCCGTATGCACTAATGGCTGCAGGATTCATCATTACACCGTTTTCAGTTAAGACCCAGCTGGCCTTCACATCGGCATGCGGTATAGAAGTTGTGGGGGCCGATGACAAACCATTTTTAATGCGTGGCACTAATTTAGGAAACTGACTTATACCCGAGGGTTATATGTTTTTGCATAAGGGCGATACCAACTCAATTGCAGTGGAAGCTCTAAAACATTAAATATAAAACCCAACTCAGAAAAAGTACATTAACTAACTGATTTGTTGCTGCTTACACATAATAATATCAAACATTATTTAACTACTATAGAAATTGAACAAATGAAAAAGGCGACCTCAATTCTATCTATTAGCAAATATTTTATTATGGGTAGAGCACAAAAGCAACAATTCCAATACCCGAAGCAATGGTAAGCAAGCAAATTCAAACATCTGCCAACAATGGATTTTGGCAGAATACAGGTAAATCGCCAAAGGGTAAAAAACTACTGCTATTTAAGGCGCTGGCTATTTTGTTCCCGTTTGCGCTTTTGGTAATATTAGAGTTTGCGCTACGCCTTGGGAACTACGGCCACAATACCAACCTGTTTGTTAAATACGCGAAAGACGACCGCTTTATGCAGATGAATTATTACGCATCAGACAAGTTTTTTTCGGATACTTTAAATGCTACTAAAGGCAATAACGAGCTTTTTACTGTTGATAAAGCACCAAATACCTTCAGGATATTTGTTTTGGGCGAATCAACTACTATCGGGTATCCTTATTTCCATAACGGGTCGTTCCATCGCTGGCTGCAATACCGGCTGATGCAGATGTACCCTGATAAGAATTTTGAGATCATCAACCTGAGTTTAACGGCTGTAAACTCGTACACAGTGCTTGATTTTGGCAGTCAGCTTGCCAAATACCAGCCCGATGCCATAATGATATATACCGGCCATAACGAATATTATGGTGCTTTGGGCATAGGCTCGACCAGTTATGTCGGGAGCAACCACTTTTTGGTTGAAACCCTGCTTAAGCTGCGCGGGTTAAAACTGGTGCAGTTGCTGAATAATACCATGAAAAAGGTGACGGGCGTGTTTTCGGGCAAAAAGGTAGACGACCGCGAAACCCTGATGAAACGCATGGCAGCCCGGCAGGAGATAGCCTATGGATCGAAAGATTACCAGGCTGGTATTGACCAGTTTGATAAAAATATGACTGGACTGTGCAGCCTGTTTAATGATGAAAAGATACCTGTATTTTTAAGCACAATAGTAAGCAATGAAAAAGATCTGCCGCCTTTTATAAGCAATGGTAACGGGCCGGGTTCGGCAACTTATATTTATAAAGCGGGGCAGCAGGCTTACGCACAGGGCAACTTTGTCCTTGCCAAGCAGGATTTTGATAAGGCGAAAGAACTGGATGAGCTACGTTTCCGTGCGCCGGAGGCTATAAATACCATTATTAAAAAAATAGCCACAGAATATCCTGAAGTCCATTTGGTCGATACAAAAAAGCTGTTCGAGCAATATTCGCCGCATGGCATTATCGGCAGCGAAACTATTTTGGAGCATGTACACCCCAACCTGTATGGGTATGCGATTATGTCGGAGGCATTTTACCAGGCCTTTCAGCAACAACACCTGATAACAGCTACGCCGCAAAAGGTAATGACCTTTGATGAACTGCGAAAGGATATGCCCATAACCCGCCTCGACTCGTTGAACGGGCAGTACCAGATAGCGTCACTAAAAACCGGCTGGCCATTCAATCAGCCTATGCCCACCGCAAAAGGTACGCCGGATCTGGAAGATACACTGGCCGAAAAGGTAGCAATGGGCCAAATGCAATGGCGCGACGCGATGACCATGATATTTGAGCACGACAAGCAAACTGACAACAAGCAAGGAGCATTAAGGGTTCTGGAGGCTTCATCGTTGGAATACCCCCAGAACGAGCAGTTCTGCGGCTACGCGGCTAATTTGAACGCGATATTAAATAATTACGATAAGGCAATATTTTACTATAAAAAGCTATATAACCTAAGTCCCGGCGACCAGATAACCCAAAGTATTATTAAACTGTATATTAAAGCCGGCGAACCCCAAAAGGCACTGGCTTTTGTACCGAATCTGCCGCAGGCACAGCAGGCTCCGGTTGAAAATATACTGGGGCAAATTTTGATGGATGAGCGAACCCTTAAAGCCCAGCCGGATAACAAGCAAGCCGCCGACAGGATGGCAACCAATTATAGATTATTGGGTATTAGTGCCCCCCGTTAAAGCGCAATAAGTAAATGACAACTAACGAAACCATAAAGCAAAACCGGAAATTTGGATATACAGTAGGCATCGCTTTATTGGTATTGGCCATATTCCGCGTATTGATAAAGCAGAAATACGGTTGGGTGCTGCCTGGAATTGGGATATTACTGATATTGTTTGCATTCGTAATTCCATTATGGCTCAACCCGCTGCGTTTTGTATGGGACAAAATAGGGCATGTGCTGGGCATTATCAACACCTATGTTTTGCTAACAATTTTTTACTTCGTGATACTAACCCCGTTAAGCCTTATCATGCGTTTATTTGGTAAGGATATATTAAAACTGAAACGCAATAAGCACGATACCTATTGGGAAACCACGGTTGAAAAAGCTGGCGGAATGGAAAACCAATTTTAAAATGATATGGAAGTACTGGTAGAATTTTTCAGGTTTTTGAAGCAGCGCAAGCGGTACTGGCTTTGGCCCCTGTGTATTGTACTGCTGCTGCTGGCTACCTTTTTGGCAATAGCCCAGAGCTCGGCGTTGGCACCGTTTATTTACTCATTATTTTAACCCTTGCCGATGTATATTTTGGGGATATCGGCTTACTACCACGACAGTGCCGCCTGCCTTATTAAAGACGGCGTTATACTGGCGGCGGTGCAGGAAGAGCGGTTCACTCGTGTGAAGAATGACGCGGCTTTCCCTCAAAATAGTATAAAATATTGTTTGGAATATGCCAATATGACCCTAAAAGATGTTCAGTATATTGTTTATTACGAAAAGCCTTTTTTGAAATTTGAGCGCTTGCTTGAAACGCATTTGGCATTTGCGCCGACGGGTATCAGGTCGTTTTTAAAGGCGATGCCGCTGTGGCTGAAGGAGAAGCTATACTTTAAGCGCATGCTGATAAAAGGGCTGCAGCTTATCGACCCAAGTTGGAAATACGCTAATTACAACCTGCTTTTTACCGAGCACCATCAATCGCACGCGGCATCGGCGTTTTATGCCTCGCCATTTGAAAAGGCCATTATCTTAACGGTGGATGGGGTGGGCGAATGGTCAACCACCTCCGTTAGTAAAGGCGATGGGAATAGAATTGAGGCCATCAGTCATATCAATTTCCCACATTCTATTGGCTTGTTGTATTCTGCATTTACGTATTATTTGGGGTTTAAGGTGAATTGCGACGAGTACAAAGTGATGGGCCTGGCGCCCTATGGTAAGCCTATTTATACCGACCTTGTATTGCGGGAACTGATAGATGTAAAACCCGATGGCTCCTTCCGCCTGAATTTGAAATACTTTAACTATGCTACGGGATTGACCATGACGGGCAGCAACTTCAACCAGCTGTTCCAAAACCCGGTTCGTGCGGCGGGGAGCGAGCTTACACCCTTCCACATGGATATTGCGGCATCGATACAAAAGGTTACTGAATATGTAATGCTGAAACTGGCTACCGGTCTGCATAAAAAATATGGCGAAGATAACCTGTGCCTTGCCGGCGGCGTGGCACTTAATTGCGTGGTGAATGGCAAGATACTGAAGCAGTCGGGCTTTAAAAATATATGGATACAGCCCGCTGCGGGCGATGCAGGCGGCGCTTTGGGTGCGGCATTGGCGGTGTATTATGAGCATTTAAAGCAAAAGCGGATAATTATTCTCAACCATGATGCCATGCAAAATGCCCTGCTTGGCCCGGCATTTGGTGAAGCGGAGATAAAGCAAGCCTTAACCGTCCATAACCTGCAATACAAGCAACTGGCTGATGATGCACTTTACCCAACCATTGCTGCCGATATCGCCGCCGGGAAAGTAATAGGCTACTTTAAAGGCAGGATGGAGTTTGGGCCGCGGGCGTTGGGTGCCCGCAGCATTATTGCCGACCCGCGCAATAGTAATATGCAGTCGGTGTTGAACAGGAAGATAAAGTTTAGGGAATCGTTCAGACCATTTGCGCCTGCGGTGATGGAGGAACATGCCGATGAGTATTTCGATTTGGGAACCGCCAGTCCGTACATGCTGTTGGTGGGGTCGGTGCGGGACGAGAAGCGCATCAATACTGAACTAAATACCGAAGAAACCAACGCCTTTGCCCGCATAAACCACGAGCGTTCGGTGATACCTGCTGTAACCCACCTCGACTACTCGGCCCGGTTGCAAACCGTTAACAGCGGGCAGCATCCCGACTTCTACAATCTTATCAACGCGTTTTACCAACTCACAGGCTGCCCCATGGTTATCAATACCTCCTTTAATCGTATGGATGAGCCGATAGTTTGCTCACCTATAGATGCGGTATTATGTTTTTTGAATACGGGAATTGACCTGTTAGTTGTGGAGGGATTTGTGGTTAGAAAGAGCGTTTAGTACCAACATCTGCAGAGGAGATTAAAAAATCAGCCAACAGCAAGTTTGGCAGATTTAAGACCTTCCATCCTTGAGAAAGATGGTAAGCAAAAGATCAATAAAACTAGGTTGATCTGGATTTGGTTGATGGCGTTCCGGGGTGAGATACGGAACGCTTTTTTAATTTTAAAAATTTGAAATGCAATCGTTGACACTATGGGAAATTTCTGCAGAAAGTTCCTCAATGACAAAAATTAAAACTCCCGCTGTTAAAAATTAAATTATTGTAAACCTTTCACCCAAATTTCCAATTCTTCGCAATTTTTCAATAAATTGGTTCGAAAAAACGCCACTCTGGGGAGCAAAAACTTCGGTACTACCGAAAAGTACTGAAGAAAATTCAGAAATGTCTTAAAGAGGCTGTCTCAAAAGGGCAGCCTCTTTCGATAAAAACTTTTTTTTAATGATCTCTCATGCTTATCACATGGATGGGAGATTTTGTAGCCAGCAGGGAGACCAATTTTGATTGTAATCGGTTGGTTATCAATGCTATTTTAAGCCGAAATGTCTTGACTCTCCGAATTACTCACTGCAACCATTTTACCTGTTTGTACCTGTAAACTGTTACGTTAAGGTAAGTAAAATTATCCTAAAATTCAATCTAAATATTCATTGTTTGGAGAATAAATTTTAAAAAACTTCTGTTAAATGAATCATAGGATTGTATTTTAATTTATGATCTATATCATATTAATCAATGATCTGGAACATGCCAGATAGATCAAACCCATGCTAAATTGCGCCAAGATTTTACTCCGGAGACTATCAATATTTGAATCGGTATTCGTGCAGGTCTTAAAAGTAAAAAGCAAACTATGTTTTCAAAATCCAGTGAGTACGCTATCAGGGCAGCAATTTATATAGCCGCAGAAGGAAATAAGGATAAAAAGGTAGGTATATCTGAAATATGTGATCATATAGTAGCACCGCAGCATTTTACCGCCAAAATCCTTCAAATACTTACCCGCAGCAATATTATCAGTTCCCAAAAGGGGGTAAACGGAGGTTTCTTTCTTGGTGAAAATCAAAATGATACCCGGCTTATAGATATAGTAAAAGCTGTTGATGGCGATCATTTATTTACAGGATGCGGCTTAGGGCTTAAGGAGTGTTCTGAAACAGAGCCCTGTCCTTTGCATATTACATTTAAGTCTCTGCGATTGGGAATAAAAAACATGATGGAAGAGGCCACTATTGGAAATATGGCGAAAAAACTAAAAAAGGGAAGCGGGTTCTTGAGAACGTAATAAAGTTAATTCAATAAAGGATTTAAAGGTCCTTTTATACTCAGTCAATAAAGACAAATATGTTAAAAGAAAAAAACACCTGGATTACTATAACGCTCATAAACCTTGTGATTGTTGCTGCGCTGGGTGTGTTGCTCAGAAGTAAAATATTGTTTTCGATACCCGGAGTCGATTTTAAGTTTATACTTCATGCACATTCTCACTTTGCATTTGGGGGATGGATCACACTCTGCCTGTTTACCTTAATGACTTATGAAATACTCCCGGAAAGCTGTAGCAGCAAACCTAAATACAAATACCTTTTGTCAGGATTATTGATAACAGCAACAGGTATGCTTTTCAGCTTTCCATTCCAGGGGTATGCACTCTTTTCGATACTGTTTTCAACGCTGTTCATATTTGTAACCTATGCTTATAGCTGGGTGTTAATAAAAGACCTTTTAAAGAGTCGAACAGAGAAAACTGTAGCGTTGCTTTGCATAGTATCACTTATGGCGCTTATCCTATCTTCCATTGGGCCGTTTACGCTTGCTTACGTGATGGTATCACGTTCCACAAATACACTTTTATACAAGGACGCCATTTACACTTATCTGCACCTGCAATATAATGGCTTCTTTACGTTAGCCGTTTTTGCACTATTTGTTAATCAATTCAACATTAAATTTGATGATTTAGCAAAACGAAGTGTAAAGCGCTTTGCTATAGTTCTTTCACTATCTGTGTTACCAACCTTGTTTCTTTCCTACTTATGGCATTTCCAAAATATTGCCATACGTTCCATTGCGGTTTTGGGCTGCATATTACTTGTGGTCATATTGTTTCGCTTTATAATAATGATAAGGTCGGTTAGTAATTATTTAAAATCGATCACACCTTTTGCAAAGGCTATCGGCTTATTGTCAATGGCCGCATTTGCAATTAAAACAACGGTACAAATCGGTATAGTTTTCCCCGCAATAGGAAACGAGGTGTTTGGAGACAGGCCCATAATTATTGGCTACCTGCATCTGGTGATGCTTGGGTTTGTGAGCCTGTATCTCCTGGCACACTTAGTACAAGCCAAATATTTTGAAATCAACAAAGGTTTATCAAAAACAGGAATAATCATTTTCATAGGTGCTGTTATCGGAAATGAACTTATACTAATGACACAGGGCTTGTCTGCCATGATGATGTATAGCAGCACCTTATATCCCTGGTTATTATGGGCGGCGGCTATCTGCTTGTTCATAGGGGCCTTACTGATCTGTCTATCCGCAATTGGACATTTAAAACCAAAATCCATTTTTCACAGCACATTTTTGCCCAGCAATTCAATAATTTTTTCAAAATCATAAAAAAAAATGAATCATACACAAGAATTCCAGACCGAAGTTTTAGATGTAACGATAATAGAACCTCGTTTAAAACACCCTACAATTTTTGAACACTTTGATAAATTGCCAGCAGGGGAAGCTTTTGTTATCCATAACGACCATGACCCTAAACCCCTGTACTACCAACTAATAGGTGAGCGCGGAAATTGTTTTTCGTGGAAATACCTGCTTAATGGCCCTAAAATATGGGAAGTTGAAATTCGCAGAAATGATCCGGGTCAGCATGTTGAAACGCTCGGTGAAATAGTAAGTAAAGATTTACGCAAAGCCGAGACCTTCAAAAAACTTGGTTTGGATTTTTGCTGTGGTGGTAAAAAAAGCCTTGAAGATGCCTGCAGGGAAAAAGGATTAGACGTTTTACAAGTTAAAAATGAACTGGAAAAAACAGCTAACGCTTCTACCAATGGGCCGCAGCATGATTTTGACTCGTGGAGCCTAAGTTTCCTCGCCGATTATATTGTTAACGTACACCATGCTTATGTAAAACAGAATATTCCCATCCTATTAGAGCTAAGTGAAAAAGTAGCCACCCGTCACGGGAAAGCAAATCCCGAACTTGATCAGGTCCGGCAAAAAGTAAATGCAATGGCCAATGACCTGACTCTCCATTTAAAAAAGGAAGAAACAATATTGTTCCCTTATATCAAACAATTAGAGAATCAAAATGCACCCGGCGGGCAAGTATCGCAAAGCTTTGGTTCGGTAAAAGAACCTGTATCGGTTATGGAAAATGACCATGATATAGTAGGCTAGCTGGCTAAAGAGATCAGGAGTTTGACCAATAATTATTCGCTGCCTGAGAATGCCTGTAATAGCTACGGACTATTATATAAAAAGCTGGAGGATTTTGAAAATGACCTGCATATGCATATCCACCTGGAAAATAACATATTATTTCCAAAGGCAATCGCACTGGAAAGTAAAGTATAAACTACATAAGCAAGGTTGAAGAATTTTTCAACCTTGCTTCAATTTAAATCTAATGATCATAAACGCTGAAACAAAAATAGGAGCAATCATAAAAGATAACCCGCAAGCTATTGAGGTATTGATTTCAATAAATCAGCATTTCAAGAAATTGCGAAATCCTCTTTTACGTAAAATACTGGCGCCAAGGGTTACTGTTGCCGAGGCCGCAACAATAGGGAATTGCAAAGTAGAAACGATCTTGAACGGCCTTGGTCAAATTGGATTCGAGATTAAAAGTTCACCAATTAATGCTGAAGAAACACCTTCGAATACATCTGCTATTTATAATGAACCGGACCTGGCTGCATCCATTGATGTAAGGCCCGACCTGGCTAATGGGGTTGACCCATTTAAAAATATCATGGACAAATTATCGGAAATTGCACCAGGCAATACGTTGCTGGTTATTAATTCATTTGAACCTGCCCCGTTGATACGGATACTAAAGGGAAAGGGATATCATATATCAGTTATCAGTAAAGAACCAGGTATCGTGTTTACTTATATTACAAAAACAGTTGAAAATGGGGTGTTGAAAGCTGATGTTAAGGAGCCTTCAGAAAATCAGGATTTATTTGAAGACGTACTTAGACAATATAACCAGAAATTTACTGAAATAGATGTAAGGAAAATGGAAATGCCCAAACCCATGATCGCTATTTTAGATGAACTTGATCGTTTAAAGAGTGGGAAAGCGCTTTATGTACGCCACAAAAAAATCCCGCTTTTCCTATTTCCCGAATTAAAGGAACGGCATTTCAATTATGTGCTCAAACAGGCCGAAACAGAGGTGATATTGATTATCTATAATCAAGCATAATGGAACTTTTGCAGCAGCACTTACCCGCTAAGAGAACAGTAATCCCGTACTATGTTACTGCCGCATTGAGCCTTGTAATTGTTAGCATTTTAACATTTATATCCTTAACCGACTTTAAAGGGCATTTCTTTCAGCCAAGTATTTTGGCTATCACTCACCTAACCGTTTTTGGCTGGGGAACTATGATTATCATGGGCGCCAGTAACCAATTAATGCCGGTTATTTCCGATAGCAAACTTTATAGTGATCGTATCCCTGTTATCAGTTTTGTTCTCTCGTTGGTGGGTACCTGTTTACTTGTACGTTCCTTCTGGAATTTTGAATTAGGTGGCATGATGTTTACGGGAGCGGCCTTTATTTTAACGGCACTTATCTTTCACGCAGTAAATATCTTTTTCACCTCTAAAAAGGCTCAGCATAATAACATTACAATAGATTTTATACTTACAGCCCACTTATGGCTAATTGTTACAGCTTTAATAGGGATAACGTTGTTATTAAACTTCCGGCTGGGGTTTCTTCCGGCAGATCATTTGCACTATTTAAAAATACATGCGTCAGCAGGAATGGCGGGTTGGTTTTTACTTTTAGTAATTGGCGTTAGCTCCCGCCTGATCCCGATGTTTTTATTGAGCCGCAAAGAAGTAAAAAAATATTTAACCATTGCCTATTACCTTATTAATACCGGCCTGGTTTTCCTTTTGGTAGATGGTATGATATTACATTGTACCAATAGCCGCCTGGTGTATATGGGTTTAATAATTACCGGGGTACTATTTTACATGGCCTATATATGGAATTGTTATAAAAGCGCTATCCGTAAAAAATTAGATGCGGGTATGAAGCAAAGCTTTATTGCTTTAGTCATTATTTCGCTTCCGTTCATTTTGCTGATCGGCTCTGTTCTTTATTCACACCAGGCACCTGTTTCTCTTGTCAGCGCCTACGGCTATTCATTTTTCGGAGGCTTTATAACAACCCTGATTATGGGCCAAACTTTTAAAACGCTGCCTTTCATTGTATGGATGCATCTGACGAAGCCAAATATGCTGGCCGAGCTTCAGCCCAAAGATCTGTATAAAGAGCAATTGGTGGTTTTACAAATGGCCTTGTACTTACCGGGCTTTTTATTATTTCTGACCGGGATATTACTTCAATCGAAACCTTTAATGTACCCGGGAAGCATAATGATGATCATGGCTTCGGTTTTATATTGCGGTCATGTATTGTATGTTGTAAATAAATTAAGAAAATGACAGATATCGAAATCACCGATCCTCAATATGGGGATAAAATACGATTAATGCAGATGCTTTCATTCGTCAGGGATCCCGAGCTTGATTTGAATATTGTTGATCTGGGGTTAATTTATGAAATTGACATTAATAAAGAGATCAGTGAAATAGAAATTACAATGACACTTTCCACACGGGCATGCCCTGCCGGAGATTACATTAAAACCGGCGTTGAGCTAATGGCTAAAGAAGCCTTTACAGATTATAATATAAAAGTTAACATCACATTTGAACCCCAGTGGTCTGCCGATATGATCAGCGCGGAAGGCCGGGAGGAATTAGGCTGGTAGCTACAAGTCTTTCTTTTTAAATTTCCTTACTGAAATGGCTACGGGAATTAGTATCCAGAATGCCATACAGGCAACCGCATAAATGCTTCCGATTGCAGACCCCATAAACTCCTTGAACAGGGCGCCCGAATAACCCATCATTACAGCAACATCCAGTTGTAATAAAACAAATATACGGGCAAGATCAACGGGGTTCAGGGATATGAATCCCAGCAAAGGTTCATCAATTGGGTAATCACTAAAAGAATAAATAAAGGAAAGCAGTAAACCGTCAAATAGCAAGGTAAAAAAGAGCGCTGTAATAATCGCTGCCCCTATTCCTTTGGTCTTGTCTTTAAATAATACAAAAATGAGCATTGCCAATGCTGTAAAAATCAATGTGAGGAATAATCCACTTAATAACAGGGTAAGGGAAGCTAAGCTATAATTTAATAATAGTATTGGCAGGCCAACGCCGACCAGATAGGCAATGCTTAAAGCAAACGCTACACCTGCATATTCTGCCAGAATCATTGTTTTCCTTTTTATAGGTTGTGCCAATAGTAATTCAGTAAATTCAACTGAGTTGAAAAAATAGATGGTCGCAAAAAGAATACTAATGATAGGAACGAACAATAAGGTAATATTCAACAGACTCAATAAGCCTTTTGACGAATTTCCGCTCATGCTTAGCACGCTAACGGCCAGTATCGCTAAAATAAAGGCATAAACAAGTATGGTTTTGTTTCTCAACAGATCGAGCAACACATATTTAACTATGGTTTTCATTAGTTTGCCTGGTTTTTCAAATAATCTTTTTTCATGATCGCGGCGATTACTTTATTTAGTTTTTCCTCACCTGTTGATTTTTTCAACTCATCCACTCCTTTATAGAACATCAGTTTGCCATCCTGCAGGTAAACAACATGGCTGGTAATATCATCGAGGTCGCTCAGTACATGCGAAGTAATAAGAATAAGCTTCCCATTTGCCCTCTCTTTTATGATCTTCCCCTTGAGCAGCTCACTTGATACCGGGTCTAAGCCGGCGGTGGGCTCGTCAAGAATAAAAATATCAGGTAAAAAAAGGAATGCCAGGCAAGCGCTCACTTTTTGGCGCGTACCGCCTGACAGGCTTCGCATGGTTTTATTTTGAATGGCAGGCAAACCAAAACTTTCAATAAGCTCCTCATCATAACTGTTGCGGTCTGTTCTTATTTCTTTAAGCATATTGATCACCTGGCGTATAGTCATGTTTTCGGGATAACGCCCTATTTGTGGCATATAACCGATTTGAGATCTATAGGCATAATGGGTTTTTATTTCGTTGTTATTTATCTTAATGGCACCCTTTTCGGGGATAACCAGGCCCAATATTGATTTGATAAGCGTAGTTTTTCCTGAGCCATTTGGCCCAACTAATGAAATCGTATTTCCGCGCTCAAAATCAAGACTTACATTATCTAACGCCTTAAATTTTCCGAATGATTTGGTCAAATTTTCTACGGAGATCATAATTTTATTTTTCTCATCATCGGATGATTGTCTTTCAATTTATCCGGTATTATTGTTGGCATTACTTTTTCCACCTGATCCATAATATCGGTAAGGAGGCTACGATACAATATCATAGCAGCAGGTATTTTTTCAGTCACTACTGAATATACACTAACAGGGTAGTATGGAACATCACCTACATTATTTTTATTCAAGTCGTACCCGTCATATTTATCCCAGTAATTTTTATCAAACGTGTTCAGCATCATGGTACCATTAGTGGCTACATCAAAAGAATTACCGATAAAATTATTCTCCGCAAAATTACTTCCGCTGCAGCTTGCCTCTACGCGTACCGCCCATCCATTATCCTGGAAAAGATTGTGCTTAACATCCACATTGGTGGTGCTTTCCATATGCAGGCCTTCTGTGTTTTTCACAAAACGGTTATGCTCTATGGTGCTATTGGAAATTTCTTTTAGCAAGAGCCCGTAAGAAGCATCTCCCCAGTTGTGTAAAAAATCATTATCGTACATTATTACGCCTTTTGAATACATCACCGCGACACCAGCTCCGTTATCCTTAAATGTATTTTGGGTATAGGTATCATTATGCGAGAACATAAAATGCAGTCCATACCGAACGTTGCCATAAGATATGTTTCCTGCTATCCTTGAATCGGTAACAAATTCAAAGTAAATACCATCCCGATGGCCAGATATGGAATTTCCTTTGATTAATAAATGGTCTGATTTCCAGGCGTGTATGCCATTCCCGCCGTTCAATTGGTCTTTTATATCGCAGTGAATGGTATTGTCGATCACTTTACATAGTGTTGAGTTTTGCAGGTAAACCCCGAAAGTATTGTTGTTCAGCCGATTGTTTTCAATGATAACATTTTTTGCATTAATAATTTTAATGCCGGCCATATCGCTCAGGCTGGCTGTGCCAACATTTTGAATCTGCAATCCCTGTATAACTACGGAATCGTGGCGGATTATAAAAACCTGGTATTTGCTTTCGGCATCAACAACCGGGAATCCAATGCCAATAAGCACCAGTCTTTTTTGAATAACAATATCGTGTTCTTTATAAAGGCCTTTTTGAATTAATAAAGTGTCACCTTCATGTGCATTGTTTATTGCCTTATGAATACCATTTACAGCAGTGCGCACTTTAATAACAACAGCAAAGCTTTTAGCTGTCTGTGAGCTCAAAAACGTGCTGACTATTATAAAAAGAAGCACATTTTTCATTTGCTCAGGCTTATCCAGGTTAATAACTTGCCATGCCTGCCTGCATTCAACTCATTGGCTTTTGCTTCCGAAGCGGTTGCTGCAAAATTCCCGTTCATTGGAGATCTTAAAGTTTCGTCATATATAAATACAGCATGGCGCGCATCCAAAAATCCCCCTTCCGGATACTTAAAATCAGCCACAAATATCAACGCGCCCTGAGCATCAAAGTGCTCATCTTTTACGTATTTCAGTAAACACCCAAAATCATCAAACTTAAAGATTTTGCCTTTGCTTGTTATCAGCTCTGCCGCAAAGCGTTTATCCATTATAGTCATCCTGCAATGGGTACAGGCGTCGTGCCCGTAATTCACCGGTTCAAACTTCCGTTTACAAGCTGTCAGACAAACCATACTGATCAGGAAAAATATTAAAGTGAAGGTTTTCATTTCGCGAGACTTTTTTTCCATTCATAAATTGTAATTGCCACTAATAGCACACCGGCGCCAATGTAAAACCATCCGGCAATATCCGGCTGTGAAAGCACCTCGAAATTCAATAGTTTTTTGTACCCCAATAATGGTGGCTGGTACGACATCCCCGGCACTTTGATTGGGGCAGTAGGGTCAAGATTGTGCCCATAATTATATTCCCATTTATAAAAATCGTAAAATGAAAAAATTCCAAGAATGGCAAATACGAATGTCCATATATAATAGGATACTTTCCGGTTCAATATCAATACTACAATACCCAGGCCCATAAATATCATTATTGCAGCAGGCAGAAAAATAAATTCAGGAAAATCTTTCTTATGAATAGTTTTCATGCCGATGTAGTGATTTAACCCATTGATAATATCAACATCCCCCTTTACATCGCTGATCCATATTTTCATGGATAACCCTCCTGGGTACTGCGGAGCTCTAAGATCTATTCGCCACATCGGAAAAACCCACAATGTTGTTAAAAAAAGTATAACTAAAATAATACTTACCTTACCTGGGATGGTTAACTTTTTCATATTGGTAGAATAAAAATGGTAATGCTGCACTGGCAGCATTACCATCGGTGTGGAATACTATTTGGATGCAGTTTCTGGTGCAACTACCCCCGTTCCGAACTTTAGGGGCACATTACTTCCCTTAGCTGAAACCCGAAGGTATCCGGACATTTCCTGGTGAAGTGCCGAACAAAAATCAGTGCAGTAAAAAGGATATATACCCTGTTTATTGGCGTCAAATTTCATAGTAAGTGTCTCACCCGGCATAATTAGCAAGTCAACGGAAGTCGAATTCTTAACCGCAAAGCCATGTGGAACATCCCAATCCTGTTCGAGATTGGTAACGTGGAAATAAACCTGATCTCCTACAAAAACCCCCTCAATATTATCAGGAACCAAATGCGACCTTATCGCAGTCATGTAAACATCCACCCTGTTGCCTTTACGAATTACGTTGGCCTTTTTTTCGCCCATGGTTACATATTCATTATGATTTTTGTTGATATCATAAAACTTCACCTGCTTATCTTTTAGCATACTTGCTGGGATTGCCTGCCCATAGTGCGGTTCTCCAATAGTTGGAAAGTCAAGCAACATCTGCATCTTATCACCAGAGATATCAAATAATTGGGCCGATTGGCATAACTCCGGGCCCGTTGGTAAATAACGGTCCTTCGTGATCTTATTATAGGCAACCAGGTATTTTCCATAAGGGTTTCGGGTGTCGCCTCCTGGCACCATTAAATGACCTGTTGAATAAAAAGTTGGTTTGCGATCCAATACTTGTAGGTCGCTAAGCCGCCATTTCACAATCTCAGATGACAAAAACATGGAAGTATAAGCATTTCCTTTACCATCAAATTCAGTATGCAATGGGCCCAGGCCCGGTTTCTTTACTTCGCCATGTAATGCAGCTTCGTATTTAATAACCGGGATGCCATAAAAAGCACCTTCAAATTGTTTATCCTGTATAGCTTTAATAATTTTTGAAAACGAAAAAACAGGGATCAGCGCTGCCAGTTTACCGCTACCGACAATATATTCGCCGGTTGGATCAACATCTGTCCCGTGCGGAGATTTTGGACAGGGAATCATATATACCATGTCAGGGCAGTCCTTTGGGTCCAATTCTAAAACTTCCTTTTCAATTGTTGAAGTTGCTGTTTGCGTACTTTCGTCATAGGTATTATGCGCATAGGCGGTAGCCACTTTATGGCCCTTACCGGCTTTCGCATATTCTTCAGCTTTTTCCCAGTTTACAGCAACTATAAAGTCTTTATCTTTTTGAGATGCGTTCACTTCCAGCAAGGTATATGCTTGTTCTGTATTATAACAAGAAAAGAAGAACCAATCGTGCGAAGGCCCTTTACCTGCATGACTGAGGTCAAGGTTCATGCCCGGTAATACAATTTGGAATGCGATCTTCATGTGCCCGCTATTTTTGTCAATACTGACAAACGAAGCAGTACTTTTGAAGTTCTTTTTAAATGAGCTTATCGGCACATCTGCATCACCTAACGGGACAGAGAAGCGCGTGCCTGCAACTAAATATTCACTGTTTTCTGTAATAAAAGGAGAAGAATGGTTTCCTGCACTGTTTGGTATTTGCAGGATTTCAACGGTTTTAAAAGTAGTCAAATCAATTCTTGCTACACGCGGGGTATTGTTTGCATTGGCGAATAACCAACGGCCGTCATAGTTCCCGTTCGTTTGAGATAGCTCCAGGTGATGCTGATCATCCCATGGAACGAGACCATTGGTTGTATTCAGCATGGCTTTTGTTTCTTCACTATAGCCGTAGCCGTTTTCAGGGAAAACAGAAAATACCGGTATAACCTTCAATAATCGTCCTGACGGCAATCCATATACAGATACCTGGCCGCTAAAGCCCCCGGATACGAAATTGTAGAATTCATCGTACTTCCCGGGTGCTACATACACTTTTTGGGCGGCATCACCTGCCACAACAGCGTCAGTGGTTTTCATTTTGCAGCTTTGTATGGATGCTATCAAAGCGACTGAGCCAAGCGTTAAGAGAAATTTGTTCATGATATTAATTTAAATTGAGAGCAGGTTAGTTTTTACCGTCATTATTCCTCATAAATTCCAGGATATGACGGGCATCATCATCACTAAGGTTTTGATTGGGCATGCGTACCATACATTTTTCAACCATTGCCTGCGCGGCGGTATCTTTATTAAGCATCACATCTGTATTGGTAACAAAATTCATGATCCATTCAGGTTTTCTTCTGTCGGTAACACCTTTCCAGCCCGGACCAACCAACTTTTCAGAAGTAAGCTTATGACAGGCGTTACATTTTACATCATATATAGCGCTGCCCAGGGTTATCATCGATTTATCCAGCGGATGAGTAAGTTTTACATCCGTAAACTTTCCCGTTCCTTTGGGATCACTTGTTGCTGCCGGGGTACTTGCCGTTGCAGAATTAGCTGTAGAATCAGCGGACGATGACGAAGAATTTCCTCCGCAGCCGTAAATAAAAAAGCTTGTTATAACTGTTATAACTAATGCCGTTAATAAATGCTTTTTGTTCATCATTGTGGTTTTGATATAAATGAATTGTTTAGCCCAAGCCTTTTTGTTTTAAAACAAAAAATACTTGAGGTATTAAGATGGTACTGCTTGTTAAAAAGTATAAAAGATTATTTAAGACAAAAATGTCCTTAATGTAGGAGGGGACACATGATGTAAATCAATTTAAAAGATGATTTATATCATAATATATTCAACATAATAGTATCAATTTTGTTTAATAATATTGTATTAATAATATAACTTAACAAACACGATCTTCACATACCTGTCTTTTTTTGCTTAAATGCTACAAGTAAGGGTAGTACGGCAAGTTTCTTATTCCCACATGAGTCATTATTAGAACTTCAGAAATTAAAGAACACTAATGAAAAAGTTATTAACTCTGTTATTATTGACAGGCACAATATGGTCCTGTAATAATCATAAACGTGCTGAAAATAAAAACTTCAATAATCCTGCTGAAACGGATGAACATCATTCGAAAGGAACAGGTGAGAAACTTGAATTAAATAATGGCGCTAAATGGAAGGTCGACAGCACAACTAACAACAACACTAATAGCCTAAAGCTCATTTTTGAAAAATTTGACAACAGAAGTGATAAGTCATTGGCAGCTTATAAAAAAACTCAGGGTGATTTACAAAAGGGAATTGACAAAATGATCAGTGAATGCAAAATGAACGGACCTGATCATGAGGCTTTACACAAATGGCTGGAACCATTGATAAACCAAGTGGCAAAATTTAAACAAACATCTACAGTGCATGATGCAGATGAGGCTCTAAAAGGTATCCGGGCACAGGTAAGTCTTTATAGCCAATATTTTGAACTGTAATTGTTATTAGTGCACCATTAAATTAAAAGCCCTATAAAAACGCTAAACCGGAGCAAACTTTATTGCGCTTCACAAAACCCATCCTAAAATGAAAAATAACCCTATTAAAAGAAGCCCCCATATTATCTCCCTTTCCCACGATCATCACTCCGGGTTGCTTTTTTGTTGGAAAATTAAAGAGGGCTTAAAAAAAGGAGCGGATCTTTTTAGGATTAAACAATATATCAACTTCTTTTGGGATCATCATTTAAAAGCACATTTTGAAGAAGAAGAGGCACTATTATTTAACCGTGCCGATGATGAACTCTGCAAGCAAGGGAAAAAAGAACACCTTATGCTGATTAGGCGGCTTAATGAATTAAATCATTACGAAAATGAAAACAGGGATGAATATGCCCTATTTGCAGAATTATTAATTAAACATATCCGCTTTGAAGAAAGAACATTATTTCCTCACCTTGAAACAATACTGCCGTTATCTGTATTAAACAATGTAGGCGAGTTTTTAAATCTGCAGCACCCTCTTCCATTCAAGGACAACTACCTGGATGAATTTTGGGCTGATGATAGCAAAGTAAATTAAGATGGCTGAAGTGCATGCCGGGAACCTGTCGGTATCCGTTTTGAGGGAGAAAGTTATGAGCTTTGGACTTATACAAACGAGTACCGGAGCCTGATGATACTCGTTTATGATAAGATGGCCGTTTGAAAAGTAAGAATGAAAGAAGGAAATAATACTATCTGGACCATTGGGCATTCCACCCATCCTTTTGAAGAGTTTGTTGCCATGCTTGATTCATTCCATATTGAATTAGTTGCTGATATCAGAAGCTTCCCCAGCTCGCGTAAATTTCCGCAATACAATAAAGAAGCGCTGGAGATTTATTTACCTCAAAACAACATCGAATATCTTCATTTAAAAAATCTTGGAGGAAGAAGAAAAGTAAAACCAGATTCAAAAAATACTGAATGGAGGCATGCTGCTTTTCGCGGATATGCTGATTATATGGAAACAGATGCTTTTAAGGAAGGAATAACAGAACTTGAAAAAATTGCATTAAAACAACGCACAGCATATATGTGTTCAGAAGCTGTATGGTGGCGCTGTCACCGCTCTATGGTTTCCGACTATTTAAAAGTTCGCGGTTGGAAAGTAATGCACATCATGAGTATTGGGAGAGATGAAGAACATCCTTACACCGGACCAGCAAAAATTGTAAACGGAGAATTGAGTTATCAAGCTATTGGCGTTTCCTGATATAAACGATCCGATAGGAACCTGGAAGTTTAGGCTGCTCCGCTGTTACCATTTTATTATAAAATGATGTTTACAAACTTTAGCGAAGCTGAGCGGGCAATACGTTTTCCACAGAACAGGCGAATGTTCATTGGGATTAATATGTAAGCTTAATGACAAAAATTAAAACTCCTGCTGTTAAAATTTAAATTATTGTAAACCTCTCACCCAAATTTCCAATTCTTCTTAATTTTTCAATAAATTGGTTCGAAAAAACGCCACTGTGGGGAGCAAAGCAAAATAGTTCGGTACTACCGAAGATTACTGTAAAAGCCTCTCTAAAAATTTTAGGAGGCTTTTACATTTACTTCATCCGCCTTAATGAATTAGCTAAGCTTACTCCTCATCACTTTCCAAATGCGGCGGTATTAATTTGTACATCACGGGTGTCACAATGCGCGAAAGTATAGTAGAACTGATCAGCCCGCCGATCAATACAATAGCTAATGGCGCTATTAGCGGGTTGGGGTTCAAAGCAATAGGAAGAAGTCCGCAGATTGCGGTTATGGAAGTCAATACCACCGGTAAAAAGCGCGTTTCGCCGGCCATGCTGATCGCTTCATCAATGCTGTGTCCTTCCAGGCGTAACTGGTTGGTAAAATCAACCAATAACAATGAGTTTTTAACCTGTATCCCTGATAAACCGATGAATCCGATAATAGACACAAGCGACATCGGGTTGCCTGTCATAAGTAACAGAACCACCCCGCCAAGTATGCCTAATGGTATGATCGAAAGCACGATAATAATTCCTTTAAATGTTTTGAATTGAAGAAGTAACACGCCAATGAAAAGGAAAGTGCTGAGTATAATCACCGACAGAAAGTTGCCTCCTAATGCATCGCCTTCCGATTCTGCTTCTCCGGATAGCTTGTAATAATAGCCCGGCGGCATTTTCAATTTATTCAGTTGCGGAACGATGTCTTTCAGAACATCATTGGCCAAAACGCCTTCTTTAGTAAGGGATGTTACTTTCGCAAAACGTGATTTGTTGAAATGGTTAATAGCAGTGGGTGATGTCTCAAAGGAAATAGTAGCAATCTGGTTAACTAATACCGGCGTACCCTGTACATTGTTCACGTACAGGTTTTTTAAAGCATCCAGATTAGAGAACTTATCTCTTGGAAGTGTGATCACCACGTTCCGCGTGTCACCCCGGTCGTCAATGTAATCTCCAACGGTCAACCCCGCTACGGCCATTCGTATCACTTTATCTATGTCACTGGTAAGTACCCCTAATGTTCTGGCTTTTTCTTTATCAATTTTTATTTTGACATCCGATTTATAAGAATTCAGTTCGTTGTTGACGAAAAAAGTCCCTGGATGTTTTTTCAAAAGTTCTTCCACTTTAAACGAAAGGGATCGTATGGTATCCTGGTTCTCTCCAAATACCCTGACTACTATATTAGCTTCAATGGGCGTCCCTTGCTCAAAGTCTTTAACTTCTATCCTTGCATATGGGAAATCCTTAAACTTTTTCCTCAACTGCTTGATCAGGTCAGTTTTTTCCCTGGGTTTAGCCTCTTCATCCAGTTGCACAAATACCTGGGCAAAATCAGGTTTCACATCCTGCTGATGCACGTTGTAATAGATCTGGGGGTTGCCTTTACCTATATTTGAGGTATAATAAACAATCTCCTTGTGCTTCTTCAATTCACCTTCTACCAATCTGGTCACCCTGTCACTTTCCGGGATATCCGCCTGAAGTGGTAATTTGATATTGATCAAAAACATTGGCTTTTCAGAAGTAGGGAAAAGCTTAAACCCGGTTTGTGTGAACAGGAAAAAGGCAAGTCCGCTTAGCGCCAATGATATGCCGATGGTGGCTTTAGGCCATTTTAAGGCAAGCGGCATTACCCTGGAGTAGGATCTGGTCAGGAACCTTTGCAGATGCTTTAAGAAGAAATTGCCCTCGCCATGGGTATGGGTTTTTAACATCCGGCTGCCCAGGAAAGGTACAAGTGTTAAAGCCACGATCATGGATGCCAAAACGCTGGTCATGACAGCCATGGGCAGGCTGCGGATAAATTCACCTGCCATATCCGGTAAAAAGGCCAGGGGCAAAAATGCAATAACCAACGTGGCCGTACAGCCTATGACTGCGATACCGATTTGTTGCGTTCCTTTGAATATGGCATCCGTTCGCGAATGACCTTCCCTGAGCCAGCGTTCAATATTTTCTACCACCACAATACTGTCATCCACGAGCAATCCCAAAGCCACTACAAGGCCGACGATACTCAGCTGGTTTAACGAATAGCCCAGTAAGTTCATCGCAATGAGTCCCAGGGCTAAAGAGAGCGGGATGGAGATCATGACGATGAGCGATGCCCTGAAGCCTAATGGAAGCAGGGTAATAACCACCAGCAAGATGGCCAATCCGAAGTCAAACCCCAAATGACCCAAACGTTCGGATACCATATTGGCCTGGTCGAAGTTCTTGACCAGACGGATGTTCTCCGGCAGGGTCTTGCCAAATTCATCCAGTACCGGTAAATACTCTTTCTGAACATTGGCAATATTCACATTGTCTTTCATGGCCGCCGTAACCAGGATACAACGGTGCCCGTTCAAACGGGTGATGTGGTCAATTGTGCCGTCCTTGTAGCTTACCGTGGCCACATCTTTCAAATAGATGATCTTACCGTTGGCATTATAAATAACCGTATTGGCCACATCATCGACACTCTTGAACTTACCGCTGGTCTTCACATTAAAGATCTTGCTGTCAAGATTAATGCTCCCCCCGGGAATATCTGCAGCCTCACTTTGCAAGCTACCGATGACCACATTAAGCGGTATCTTCAGTTGCGCCAGCTTATCCAGCTGCATATCGATGCGGATCTCCTGATCGGGCATGCCGAAATATTTCACCTCTTTTAAGTTGGTGATTTTCTCTAATTGTGTTTTCAGAATGTCTGCTTCGTCCCGCAGCATTTTACCGGAAGCATTGTCTGACACCAGGGCCACCTGCATTACCTTAACATCCGACGAGGAGACCTTCTCTGTTTTGATCAGGTAGATATCCTTGGGAAGTTCGCTGTTCTTTAGCTCATTGATCTCCGTTGATATTTCCTGGTATTTGTTATCTACATCCACACCATATTTAAATTTAGGCTGGATAACGGCTACACCGTCCTCTACGGTCGTCAGGATCTTTTCAATGTTTTCCAGTCCATAGATTTTATTTTCGATGGGTTTTACCACCTGTTCTTCCATATCCTTGGGACTGGTGCCAGGATAAATGACCGTAATGATATATTGCGGCGGATGTGTGGTCGGATCTTCCGAACGCGGCATGGTGAACAGCGTCAGCACGCCTACAACTGCCACTAAAAGAAATATGATCAGCGTGAACTGATAGTTCTTGACTGCAAAATTGGTGATCTTCATGGCCTTACTTGATGATTTTTATGGTGGACTGTTCGTTGAGGTAGGCGCTGTTGGAAACGACGATCTGGTCAATACCTTCCGGTTTATCCTTTAGGTACACGTTTTCGTTATCAAACTTCAGGATGGTAACTGGTACTCTTTTTACCCTTGTAGGGCTAATTGCAGTGAATACAAAACCTTTATTGCCATCAGCTTCCACGAGGGAGGCGTATGGGATAACCATGACACTTTCATCCTGATGGGTGGCTATTTCCGCTTTCCCAAACATGCCGACCGCAGGCTTTACGCCGTTTAACTGCAGTTTCAGTTCTATCTGGAACGAGCCCTGTTCACGGTCGGCCGCCTGTGACTTGCGGAACACGGTGGCATCAAAAGCTTGACCGACGTAACCATCAAGCCTTACTTTGGCGGTTTGTCCGGGCTTGATGATGGCCCATTCGCGGTCGGTCACACCCACTTTGAGTGAATAGCTGTTTCGCTGTTCGGTAGAATTGGTGAGCAGCACCGGCATCCCTCCGGCAATAACCTCGCCTTCATTGGCTATTTTTTTGGTTACAAAACCATCGGAAGCGGCGTATATTTTAGAATAGCGCTCATTAAAGGCTGTCGCTTCCCTTGCTTTTTTGGCAACGTCCAAAGCTGTCTTGGTATTCTGCAATTGTTCCAAAGTGTAAACACTGTCTTTGTAAAGGCTTACCGCACGGTTATAGTCACGCTGGGCCTTTTCTATACCCAAACTGGATTGGGCTAAACCTGCTGAAATTTCTGTAGAATTGAGCGTAGCGAGCAATTGCCCCTGTTTAAAGAACTGGCCTTCCTGTACGAGGATCCGGCTGATCACGCCGCCTATCTTAAAGGCGTATTTGGCTTCATCCTCGGTACCGACCAGGCCTGTAGCAGTGATCTGATCGGGTACGCCCAGCGTAGACACCGGGGCGATTTTAACAGGTATGATATCCGGTTCTCCTATTGGATTACCTTCCTGGTGTTTTGTTTTGCAGGAAGCCATTATGGTTAACGCTGCTATGATAATGCTGAATAATTGTAAGTTTTTCATGATGGTTTGTTTTTTTAAGGTATTCAAGAGCCCTTCGGGGTTTTTCATCGTTTTAATTTGTTTTTTAATGCAGATGAAGCGATCATGAGCTTATTTTTATTGAATGTTGAAACTGGCATTGGCGCGTTCGATGGCTGCATCTGCGATCCAGGTGTCGTAAAGGGCAATATTGGCGTGAAGCTGGGCATCGATCCACTGGTTCTGGGCATCCAGCAGTTCAATGTAAATGGCCGTTCCCTGTTTGTATAACTTCAGCATATCCCCGTAATAGGTCTGGCTGGTTTTTAGTTCGGACTGTGCCGCCTCATATTGCGCAATAGCGCTTTGCATACCGGCCTGGCGTACCTTCAGTTCCGTGAGCAGTTGCTGCTGCACATAGTCGGTTTGTGAGGCCAGTGCATCGCGGTCGGCAAGCGCCTGCTTCACGCGGTAATTGTTTTTGCCGGAGGAGAACAGGTTCCATTCCAGGGAAATGCCAAACAGATAATAACGGCCTTGACTATTGAATTTCCAGTCAAATGCCTGTGAGCCCAGATCGATAAAGGTTCCTAACTTGGGAACGATATAAGATTTGGCCAGCCCGGTCAGGTTGCCGTTGATATCTTTAGCTATCCTTAGTTTAGATAATTCCTCCCTGCCACTTACGCTGTTTCCCATTAGTTGTTCCCCAGCGGGAAGCGCCTTCATGTCATCCAAAAGTACGCTGTCTGTCAGCGGGCGGTTAAGCAGGAAGTTAAAATAGTAACGTGCTGATTCCGCTGTTTTCTTTGCCTCAATAAATGAAGCATTGATCCTGGATACTTCATTCTGGCTCCTGAGCACAACGGTCCGGTTAACCTTACCGTTGTCATACAGTTTTGTATTGATCCTTTGACCTTCTTCAACCAGCCGGAGTGAAGATTGATAGATACCGGTAGCATTAACAGCTTTCAGATAATTGTAATAGGCCGTTTTGATCTCTTTAACCAGTTCCCGTTTATAAAGCAGCACCTCGGTTTTTTGCAGATCCACCTGCTGCTGCTTGATCCGCTTGTTGTAAATCAATTCTGCATTCAGAATGGGCAGCATGGCGCGAAACTTAGCATCGTAAAAATTATCCGGATTGATCAGGATGTGCTGGTTTTGCAGCTGCGGAAATGAATTGCTTCCCGTCAGTTTGTTCAGTGTTGCATAAGCCCCGTTAAGCAGATCGCCAGCCGGAAAGTCTATCGTACGCCCGCCGCCGGCTTTGGTGTAGGTCGTCGAAAAAGTAACATCGGGCAGAAACATGCTTTTCGCTTCCTTCAGCGCGTAAATATTTTTTTCGAGTACGAAGTTTTGCTGCCTGATGCTTTCGTTCGAAGCAAGGCCCTGCCGGATATACTCATCCAGCTTGCCTTGCGCTTTTACCGTAAGACCTGCAGCAATCAAAATTGCTACCAGACTAATACGGTAAATTTTTAGTGGTTTATTATATTTATTAATCATTAATTTAATTTTAAACAGTGTTCAATATAATATTAAAAAAAGGGCTAACTCTTTTCAAGCAGCGCAACAAAGCACTCGTAACCATGCTCCATCAGTTCTTCATTTGTCTTGTCCATAAAGTTGGTGGTTCGGTCCTTGCAGAACAGGGCACAAATGCCATGGACTGCAGACAGGAACATAAAAGTCAAATATTCTGTATCCATATCCTTGAACCTCCCTTTCTGCTGGCATTCCCTGACAACGTTCAGCAACTGACTGATCGCTTCTTGTGCGATCTGAAATCCGCCGGACTGAGGTTCTTTGACGGGTTCTTCAACAATAAACATCAGGTTATAGTAATCTTTATTTTCCTGTGCAAATTGAATGAAAATACGCCCGACGGCTTTTAAACGCTCAAACGGATCAGCTACCTTGTCCAGTACTTTTAACTGGTTAAGCAGCAGCCGGAATCCTTCTTTATGTAGTTCGTGAAAAATCTCGCTCTTATCTTTGAAATAAAAATAGAGTGAACCCTGGCTGTAATTGATCTCCGCGGCTATGTTGCGCATGCTGGTTTTTTCATAGCCCTTTTCTAAAAATATCTTACGCGCACCGTTAAGGATGCGTTTGTGCATTTCCTGCTTCTCTTCCAGTTTTCGTTCTGCTATGCTCATTTTTAGATGATGATAAGATACAAATATAAGATCGCCGTTCGCGTGGCCAAATTTAGCATGGGTATTTCCAATTAATTACGCATTCCGGGACTAATCTTGCCCATAATGCTCACCGCAGCGACTCTGCGTAAAAACCTGAAACCGAATAGCATAAAACGATTTTTCCAGCCTTGCACCACTCTTGGCTTTTCCCTTTTTTGCAGGGCTTTAGCCAGTTCTTTGGCGACATCTTCGACAGAAGACATTACAAACTTGGGAAAATCACTGGTATGCCCGCCTGCGTTTGCATGGAAATCGGAGTTTGCGGCACCTGGATTAAAGCCCATTACATAAATACCTTTGGGCTTGAACTCAAGCCATAACGATTCTGAGAAATTGGCGACAAAACTCTTGGTGGCTGCGTACACAGAACCGCCAGGTAGTGAAGAATGGGCCAGCAATGAGGCGATATTGACCAGCGCATCCCCCTTGGTAGCTTTCTGTAAAAAGCTATAAGACAAGGTTACCAAAGCTTGCATATTGAGCTGCATGGTGGCCAGCTGATCTTCCAGCGGGATATCCGTAAATCTGCCGTAAGTACCGTTACCTGCATTGTTGATGAGCACGTCGTACTTTTCAGTTCGGAGATGGGCCGCCAGCTTTTGCAGGTCTTCCGTGTTGTTCAGATCAGCAACCAGGATGGTATGGCCGCTGCCGCTTAAATTGCTTAACGCCTGTTCGAGGCGGTCCCTGTTACGGGCTACCAGCGTTACCTGGTAATTCTGTTGAGCCAGCTGCCGGGCTGTTTCGAGCCCGATGCCTCCGCTGGCGCCTGTGATCAATACTTTTTTCATGATTGCCTGGATTAATTTTAAACCGGTACAAATTTATTGAACACTGTTCAATGAAACAAAAAACAACGAACATGATTTTTAAACGTGACATTAAAAACAGAAAAGGGGTGGCTAATGAAGTTCACCCCATTACAGTGAGCTAAATTCGTCCAATACAATTTTGTCAATATTTTACTTCAAAAAGCAATAGATTATAGACGGCTCTCGCCGAAATTTTCAATTCTTCGCAGTTTCTTTGTTAATTGGTTCAAAAAAACGCCACTGTGGGGAGCCTTAAAATCAAAGATTTATCCCCACTCCGGCGAGTGGAGATTTTTTATTTGCATATAAATTGCCTTCTCAGGCTGTAAAAAAGCTCAATCTTTTGACGACGCCCCTCACTCATTTGTTCAATTTTACCACTTCACTTTCCATAAAACCTTTAAACCTCATTTCTACTGATGGTGGTTCATCCCCTTCAAAGGTACAGTCAAACCGGATGGTATGATCACCTGCGGGAAGTTGCTGTATTTTGGAGTTCAATTTATATTTAGCTTTCAATGCCCCTTTTGAATCGTTCACCATTAAACTATCAGTTCCATTATAAATAACAGTTTCTCCCGAATTAACTGTAAATGGCAAATCAATGTCATAAAAATTATCAGCTGTGATTTTAATATTACGCAAAGAACCCGCCTTCCCTTTTGCAAATAGCTTAAAGTTCAGCGGTTGCGCACTCCAGCTCTGGTGAAAACTCCAGGTACTGAAGGTGGGTTCTCCCGGTTGCTTAACTGTTTTTTCTTTAGTAAACACAGGAGACAGCGCGTACCTGCTCAGCTTCCATTCATTATTACCTGTTTTCTCTAAATGAAAGTCATTTTGGGTGTCTTTCAACTTTTCCATTTGGACTTCGGTAAATGCATGCTGTGTTCGGGCATCTTCCCATTCCCTTATCGCATCCAGGAGCTCCCCGGTATGTTTATTCTGCCGCAAAGCTAATGGCGAGGCCACCATAGCAAAGCCCGCATTATATCCTGCTGCCTTGGCCAGCATCCATTCCATTTCTTCCAGGCTTGTATTTTCTGCCAACAGGTACCAACCCAACATATGCGGCATAAAGTTCCGCTCAAATAATGCCTGGTTATCAATCCTGTATTGTTGCATGCTCTCCGTGAACCCACCATACCAGGGTTCGCCCCAGTTGTAATAAGAGCATATATGCCAGAAATAGGTCTTGCTGATACTGGTCCCCAAAACAATCGGATGGTTAACATGGTCATATACATCTTTGGCAAAAAGCTCTAATGCATAATCCCCCTGGCCCGAAGCCAGCTCACCTTCAAATCCATCAAAGTCAAGCTGATCCACCCCGGTTTGGTTAAGAAATGTGGCAATGTTACCTGCAATATCCCTTTGCAATTTAATATCAGGAAAAAATACCTGGTAAGGGTGATCGAACAATTTACCTGCAATATCACCTTTCAGGTGAGGCGAAGCCTTGGTGCCATACGCACCCCTGATGCAATTCAGGAGCTTGTAAGGTGGTGTATCAGATACTTTGCTATACCTGATCAATTCCGTTCCTATTTTAACCGTATGGAGGGTATTATTCTTTATTTCTTTAAAATACTCCGGCGACGAGACTTCTATTTCTTCTTGTTTTTCGTCTGTGCCATTGGCTAAAAATGCGCTTCCTGTTAAACTCAGGTGTTCATTTGGTACAGGGGTTACATATGGGTCGTTGGTATTGATGAAATTGCTGAGGGTGTGTACCCCCAATAGCAGTCCGGCTGCATGTGCCTTTTCTGCACACATTTTAAGTCCGGGAATACCATGGGGGAACTGATCTGCATTCAGGATATAATGACCCCAACTGCTAAAGGGGCCCTCGTGATAAAGCGAAAACATTCCCGCTCTTTTAGCATATCCTATCATCTCATCAACATCAGCTTCACTAAAGGACGAGATCATATAGGATCGCCCGAAAAGGGCTGATTTTTTATACCACGTACCATGTACCATTGAATGTGGCAAATGTTCTGCAACTTCAATTTGGCCTAACATATCAAGTGTTTCCCGGGCCGGGCAAGAAAACAAAGCGATAGCACTACCCTTTACCGTTTCTGCCGGAATAGCTGCAACCGGCATGTTTACGAAATCACCACCCCAGGCATCTACATTTCTTGGGCGATCACGATTGATGGAATAAGCCTGCAAAGTACTTCCCCAACTGTGAGTAGTGGCGCAAAGGCCTCTTTTCCATGTACTGCCCTCGTTGTTTGGCAAATCGCCTCCAAGCGTTTTAATATTGAGAACCTGCAAGCCAATTGCAACTTTATCGTCTCTTACTACTCCAATTACTTCACCAACTGTTTTGCTTATGGTGGTAGGAAACGGCCCCCATATGATGGCGTCTATTTTACTTACCGGCTTTGCATCTGTTATTTCAAAAACGAGGTGATTGCTTTTTACGGTCACTTTTACGGAGATAGCAACTTTGGCTGCGTCAAAAATCAAATTAATTTTTTTGGCGCCGGCAGCATAAGTCATTGAAGTGGGATATTGCTTTTTCCCGTCACTTATTAATGTCATCAAAGGCGCGATAGTGTCTTTGGAAAGATAATTTTGATGGTCGCCGGTATTGGACAATTCCGTTACAAAGCCTTTCTTATCAATACCTATCTTCAGTCCGCCGGCGGTAAAACTAACCTGTGCATGGGTAAAAAAAGCTGTTAACAATAAACTGAGAGAAAATAAATATTTCATAAAATCGGTTTTTGATGCGGACCGGCAAATAAATTATCCCTGAGCTTTTTCCAATATCAAACTTAATTCCGGCGTTTAAGGCCCCTAAAACTAATAAAAAAATTCACCCATCCTAATTCAATAAGCGGTCCCTGAATTTATTGGGCGCACTCCCTACCTCTTTTTTAAACAGACGCGAAAAATAGGTTGGATTCTCAAAACCAAGCGACGACGATATCTCCGAAATATTCATATCGCCCGCTGTCAACATGTTTTTTGCTTCGCCAATCAAAAAAAGGTGAATAAGTTCCAACGCTGTCTTTCCCGTTTCCTCTTTAAGCAGATCAGTTAAATAACGGGGAGAGATATGCATCTTTTCTGCCAGGGAGGCTACAGTAGGCAGCCCGGTATCTTTCGATTTTCTTTCTTCGAAATTTGCGGCGAGCAATGCATTGAACTTTGTAACTGTTGAACCGGTTAATGCTGTCCGGTGAATAAACTGCCTTTTATAAAAACGTTGTGCATATTTAAGCATAGAGTCAATATGGCTGATAATGATAGCCTTGCTATGTTCGTCTGTATTATTATTATATTCCTTTTCTATGCTGAAATACAGGTTCCAGATAATATTTTCTTCTGCGGGTGAAAGATGCAGCGCCTCATTCACCTCATAGTCAAAATAGCCATATTTTTTAATTTCATTGTAGAGGGACGTTCCAGGTAAAAAGTCCTCATGGATGATGATCATAAACCCTTTTTCCTCCAATTCCATATTCCGGAAAGACACTTTCTGTTGCGGTTTGATAAATGACATGGAGCCAAGGTCATGGTCATACTTGGTTTTCCCGTAAAGCATTTGCCCCGATTTCAGCTTTTTGAATCCAATGATATAAAAATCTGAAAAAAATTCAAGTTCGCTGATGCTTGTGCAATTATCCCTTTCACCGTAAGCTACACTGAAAAGGGGATGTTCAGGCGGCTTGACCCCAAGAACTTGGTGCAAATCGCTGATTTTTTTGAAATGCTTCATATTGTTCGCAATTATAAAAACAGGACCCGGCAAACCCGGATCCCGCTCAGGTTATTTCTATTAACCATGTGCTGCCACAGAAACATCCTGCCATGATTCCCATGTTTTCAGGCGTTCTTCATAAGTGTATTTTACCCAGGGATAAACAGTTTTACCCAATAGCAATCTTAATGGCGGATTTTCCGAATCCACCAGGCTAAGTAGCGCTTTGCCAGTTGCTGCAGGGTCACCGGAATCTTGTTCACCAGCTTGCTCGTAAAAGGTTTTACGTACGTCATCATAAGCAGGAAGTGATTCGCTTATGGCAAGAGAAGTTGTTCCGAAGAAATCAGTGGAGTAACCACCTGGTTCCAGTATGGTTACTTTAATGCCAAAACCACTTACTTCGCCAGCCAATGTTTCAGTAAGACCTTCAACTGCAAACTTGGATGCACTATAGGATCCCATTAATGACACGGTATTCAACCCTAAGGCGCTTGAAAGTTGAATAATATGCCCTGCCTTCTGCTCACGCATGATGGGCACAACAGCCTGAATAGCCCATAATGATCCCAGGACATTCGTTTCGAACTGTCCCCTGATATCTTGTTCACTCAATTCCTCGACGGCTCCGATGTGTCCGTAGCCGGCATTGTTTATTAATACATCGATGCGGCCAAAGTGGGTTTTTGCAGTCTCAATCGCTTCAAAACTTGCTTTTTTATCAGTTACGTCAAGTTTTAACACCAATAGGTTTGAAGAAAATTCTTTTGCAAGTTCCGTTAATGTTTCAGGGTTTCGAACAGCCGCAACTACATTATCGCCACGCTGTAAAAACGCTTCCGCCCAAATCCTGCCGAATCCGCGGGATGCGCCGGTTATAAAAATTGTTTTTGCCATTATTTTATTTTTAATATTTAATAAGGACAAAGTTCCGCTAATTGATAATAGCTGTTCTGATACAAAAGTAGGCAATAATGAAACGTTTTTACGAAATGCAAATGGACACCGTCATTGCAGCTGGCCTGGCCAGGCGGCAAATACATTTTCAAACGTTCAGAACCCGAGGTATGAGGTTCACACCTTACTGGTCCTCACCACGGGGAGGGATGACTTTAGCAACTAATTATCCCGTCGTTCCATCACTTTCTTCCGGTGGTTTAGTCCCCAGTCTTTTAGGGAATATATGATGGGCGTCAGGGTATCGGCGTATTCAGCCAATTGATAGGTGATCTTTACCGGGTAGCCATCGTCCACAGTCCTGGTAATCAACCGGTGCTGCTCCAGGTCTTTTAGTTCCTTAGCCAAAACTTTGGGCGTAATACCTGGAATACTTTCCTGTATATCGGTGAACCGGTCGTTTCCAACGCCTACAGAAATAATAATGGGTAGTTTCCATTTGCCATTGATCACATCAAGTGCATCCCTCACAGGCTTTATTGTTTCGATGCAATCGCAATGTGCTTTTTTAGCTGCCATAAAACCCCATTTAAAAACCATTTCACTTTCCTTTGGGAAAGCACTATACAAAGGAAAGTAAAATTTTTTCAACTTTGTAAAATAATTAAAGAATACATAATGAAAATAGGAATAATAGGAACCGGTGCCATCGGCGGTACAATCGCAAAGAAATTAGCACTGGCCGGCCACGAGGTAAAGGTTTATAGCCACGGCGGGCAGCAAAAATTGAAAGAAAGAGCCCGTGAATTAGGTGTATCGGTATCTACTCAAGATGACATTGTAAAGGATGTTGATGTAGTGATCATATCCGTTCCCACAGTCGCAGTACAGGAATTATCAATGGATATATTTAAAGACGTTTCCAATCAGGTTATCATAATCGACACGTCTAACTACTACCCATTCCGTGATGGTGATATCGAAGAACTAAAAAATGGTAAAGTTGAAAGCGTGTGGGTTGCTGAACGGGTGGGTCGCCCGGTTATTAAAACTTTTAACAATCTCCTGGCGTACAGCCTCGAACATGGAGGCAAGCCCGAAGGAGCCGAGGGCCGGATAGCGATGGCGGTTTCGGGCGACGATCAGCAGGCCAAAGAAGTGGTGTCTGCCCTGATCAACGATGCGGGTTTCGACGCTGTAGACGCCGGTACGCTGGCAGATTCCTGGAGGCACCAACCGGGCACTCCGGCCTATTGTACCGAATTGAACGTGGCAGATCTCAGGCAAGCCCTCGCCAATGGCGACAAAGAAAATGCAGCGCACCTGCGGGATCAGGCTATCAGGAATTTTATGGAATTTTCAATGCCGCCTACACACGAAGAAGTCGTGGCCATGAACCGTTCGCTGTTCCCTGAAAATCCTAAGAGGCATTGATCAGCTGAGGGCATTACAACTACCAGGCTTTCGAAGAACAGTGCAAATTTGCAAGCATAGTCATTATAAAAATTGGTATTAGTGACTATTAGGTGAGCTAAATTCGTCCAATACAATTTTGTCAATATTTTACTTCAAAAAGCAATAGATTATAGACGGCTCTCACCGAAATTTCCAATTCTTCGCAGTTTATCTATGAACTGGTTCGAAAAAACGCCACTGTGGGAGCAAAGCCCCCGCATGTCTGCAGGGCTTTTTTGCTATTTTAGTCCCAACTATTTAAAAGGCGAATAATGTTTTGGTACGAAGATGAGATAAAGCGTTTGGAACAACAACGCAACGAAATGGCTTTCCAGCCGGCAACATTATTTTATGGTAGCTCTTCTATCAGGTTATGGACTACTTTAACCGATGACTTCCGCAGCTTCAGTCCTGTTAATCTCGGATTTGGCGGTTCAACACTGGCCGCATGTACCTGGTTTTTTGATCGCGTTATGGCTGGCTATGAACCCGAAAGGCTGGTTTTTTATGCCGGCGATAATGATTTAGGGGATGGGCGGCACCCGGAAGAGATCTTTATCTTCTTCCAGGAATTTGCCCATCGGGTGGCCAAACGCTTTGGTTCATTGCCTTGTTATTTTATCTCTTTAAAACCAAGTATCAATCGCTGGGGCCAGATCGATCAGTTTCATTTCACGAATGAACTGATCTCGGCCGAGATTAAAAACAGTCTTCCGGATTGGCGATGGATAGATGTTTTTAACCCGATGCTAAATGCCAATGGCTATCCCAACGCTGAATATTATGTAAGTGATGGGCTTCACCTGAGCGAAAAAGGTTACCTGCTATGGAAAAACATTATTAAAAACGCAATAACCATGTAATTAACTGTTTTTTGACCAGCAGTTAATATTGGAAGGGGATATTTCAGGAAAAATTAATACTGCTTATGAACAGGGAATATCACCGCTGGTACAGTCACCGCCTGGGGCGCGATATGGAGCTGCTGGTTTTTGGCCATGCAGGCAGAGCTGTATTGTTTTTTCCACCGCGCATGGGGCGTTTTTACGATTATGAAAATTGGGGCGTAGTTGCTGCACTTGCCGACAGGATAAACAATGGCGAACTACAGCTTTTTTGTGTTGACAGTATAGATGGCGAAAGCTTTTATAACGAGTGGTCGCACCCTGCCGCGAGGATAAACCGCCACCTACAGTATGAACAGTATATCCTTTGTGAAGTATTGCCACTGATGCAAACCAAAAAAACCGACTACGACTTCGAGGCCGCCGGGTGCAGTATGGGGGCATACCACGCCGCCAACATCGCGCTAAAATATCCCCACCTTTTTAATAAAGTGGTGTGCATGAGCGGCCGGTATGACCTTACCCGGCCCGTTCAATATTTCCGCGACTTGTTTGATGGTTATCATGATGAAAACATCTACTTTAACAATCCCCGCCAGTTTATGGCAAATATGGGCGATGAATATTTGCTTGAGCATATCCGCCGGCTTGATATGTTGCTGGTAATAGGTGAAACCGATCCGTTTAAGCAGGACAACTATGAATTTAGCGAATTACTTGGCTGGAAAGGCGCCCGGCACCAATTTTATACCTGGGATGGATATGCGCATACGCCGCGCAGCTGGCGGAAAATGGTTCAGCTTTATCTTTAATTGAGGGGGCTGGTTCGAGCCAGTCTCATGAACTAAGCCCCGCATGTCCGCAGGGCTTTTTTTTCTCCCTAATTTTTTGATTCGATCGCTGTAACCCTCATTTATAACCAGCTTTTGCCGCTTTGATTTCTTTTGGATGCAGCAATTAAGAGAGCTTTTGATAAAATTTCAATATTCATGTTATATCTTTATAACTGCTATGAAATGCTGCCTTGCCATCCTGATCGTGTTCTCTGCTTTGTTTAACAAGGTTTACGGGCAGTCGCCATCCGCGGCGATTGACAGCCTCATCAAATATGGGCTTATAACGGCCAAAGACCGTCCAACAATGCAGAAGGGACTCAAAGATATGGGCCATAGTCCTTATCGTGTTGCCATCCTTGGCGGATTGGAATTCATCATGATTCAAAAAACATTTCATATCGACCCGCACAAAACCGGCTTTATGTTTTCTTATGGTAGCGAACACCTCAATAACAAGAGCCAAGATAGCATCAACCGGTCGCTTCGCGTGTTGCTGGAAAAATTTAAAAAAGCGGACTTGCTGACCGATAGGGTTTATACCAGCACACTAAAAGGTATAGACAGTGGCCACTATGTAGCTGAACTCCAACTGATAGGCGGTTTGGCTGAAATGAGTTCACGCCTGGAATGGCTGGCGCCAGCTAAATTGCTGCCAATTGCAGACGAACTGCATAGAAATGGTATTGTCAGTGATTCATCTTTTCTGCGATTAAAGGATGACATCAACAACAACAAAATTGAGTCGGCATTTCAGTTGAATAACTATTGTACTCATGACAGGATTTTTGACTTGGCAAAGTATCCCGATGACCTGGATGTTTGGCTGGAACAACTGCATCGCGACATAGCCTCCATATTGCCTGGTCTTGACTTTACTGATTTCCACTACACAGAAGTCCCGGATACTTCGTTTTCGATACCTGGCGTACGATTCAAAGTGAGTTTAACCTGCAACGGGCATATCTACAAACATACCAGTCTTTCAATTACTAATTTCCGAAATAAGCAGGGCAAAATTACCCCTAAGGAGATTTTTGTGGAAGATTTTTACCGCATATTCAATAAGATTTTGACGGATCAGCAGTCGCCATTCCGACTGCACAGCATTATGTCTAGTCATACCGGCGCTGATGATGACGATCTCCGGCGTTTTGCACTTATGGCCTTAACAGACGCACAGGCTGAGATTTTTATGAAGGAACCCAGTATGTCATACATGCAGGCAAGCATGGATAGTTATGACAGCACGCTAACATCCGCAAAGATAGATAATATGATAGCCGGATGGGGAAAGATGGACCTTTTTGCTCACCTTTCAAACGCGCAAGTTAGCAAAGCGATTGATGATGCGCAGGCGGCCGATCCATTTTCTGCAAGTAGCTTACTATCCAATTTTCCGGGTGTTATTTATAATTTGCATGATGCTTTCACCGGGCCGCGCAAGCCATACGCTAACCTGTTAATACAACTTGCCAAAATCACCCATGGCGCATTTAATCCAACCAAAATCGTTCAAACCAAAGTAAAACACGGCTTAAAACTACAATATCTATCAAAGGGTAAAATTCATGCGTACACTTTCCCCACAACATACGGGTGGATGGATGTTAAATTTCCGGCCTTCATGAAAGGCTTAAGCCGTGAAAACGCTTTGCCCGGTAGTTTTTATCACCTGATGTACGATGATGCAGTTATTTATTTAACTAAACAACAACACAACTACGCCGTAAAATATAAGTTAATGCGTTTTGCACGGGCAGAATAGCGAGCATTGACTGTTTAATTTCTGTAGCTGCTTGCGAGCATAGCCATCCGAAAACATCTTTTTAACCAAAAATTAACAAAAAAAGTGTAACACTATTGCTAAAAAACTCATCTTATGGCTATGATAACGTTTGCCTTGAGGATGAGATTTACTTTTCTTTTATTATTTTCCTTTATAACCTGCGCTGTTTTTGCGCAAAGCCCTGTTAAAAAAACAGTTGCCATAAAAACTACCACTCCGCCTAAAATTGACGGCGTGCTGGATGATGAGGCCTGGAAAAATGCCCCCGTAGCTACCGATTTTGTAGAGATCAGTCCGGTTTCCGGTACGCACGAAACACAGGCAAACCGTACGGAAGTAAAAATATTGTACGATGACGATGCCATTTACATAGGCGCACGCATGTACGAAACATCGGCAAAAGGTGTAGCCCACGAATTGGTAAACCGCGATAACGTAGGCACATCCGATTTTGTGGGAGTTGTACTGGATACTTACCACGATGGCATAAACGCCGTTGGTTTTTACGTAACCGCGGCCGGGGTTCAGTTTGATGCAAAATACTCCCCAAACCCCAACGGCAATACCGAAGACGCCAGCTGGAATGCTGTTTGGCTAAGTAAAGCACATATTGACGGGCAGGGCTGGACAGCCGAACTAAAAATTCCGTACTCGGCGCTGCGCTTTGCAAAAAAAGACGTGCAGTTATGGGGCCTGCAATTGGTACGCCGTCGGCAATATGAGCAAAAGGAATTATTTTGGAATGAGGTAGACCCCAAAAAGAATGGTTTTGTGAACCAGGAGGGCGAGTTGCATGGCATACAAAATATTACCCCGCCGGTACGCCTGGCGTTTTATCCCTACTTTTCTACATACGTCAATCACTATCCTTACAATACGCCAGGGCTTAAAAATACCAGCGCCCAGTTTGACGGCGGTATGGATGTTAAATATGGCATCAGCGAAAGCTTTACACTCGACCTGACGCTGGTACCCGATTTTGGGCAGGTACAATCAGATAACAAGATCTTAAACCTGACGCCTTTTGAGGTTAAATATGTAGATAACAGGCCATTTTTTACCGAGGGAACGGAGTTGTTCAATAAAGGAAATATTTTTTATTCGCGAAGGGTTGGCGGGCAGCCTGTAAATTATAACGCGGCTTATGATAACCTGAAGCCCGGCGAACAGGTGATCAGCAACCCAACCGAAACGAAGTTGCTGAATGCTTTTAAAGTAACCGGGCGGACTGCCGGAGGCCTCGGCATAGGCATATTCAACGCGGTTACCGAGCCCACTGATGCCATTATGCAGGATAGCCTGGGCCATACGCGCAAGTTTCAAACCTCGCCCTATGCCAATTACAATATCCTGGTGCTCGATCAAAACCTGCCTAACAATTCGTCGGTAACGCTCATCAACACCAATGTTGATCGTTTTGGGAAAGATTACTCTGCCGATGTGGGCGGCGTGGTGTTCAATCTTTATAATAACAAGGCCAATACCTACACGCTGCGCGGCTTTGGGTTGATGAGCAGCTTATTCGGCGCCGGTACAAAACCGACTACCGGTTACAGTTATGAATGGGCCGGTGGAAAATCGTCCGGTAATTTTACATGGATATTAACCGAAGACCACGTAGATGATAAATACAATCCCAACGATTTGGGCATATTATATAACAACAATTATTTCGACCATAACCTTAATACGGTATATGCCGATTACAAACCCACAAAATGGTTTACGCAATGGGATGTATTTAGCAATCTGTATTATTCGCGCAGGGAAACCCCTTCGGCTTTCCAGCGATTTAACCAAATCTTAGGGTTCGATTTTAAGCTGAAGAACTTTTCCTATATCGGGCTAAATTTTGCGCACAACGGACAGGCTAATGATTTTTACGAACCGCGCGTAGCCGGCCGCGTATTTTTGTCGCCCGAAAACAATAACGCCGGCATCTATTATAACAACAATCAGGCTGCCCGTTTTTACTGGGGAGGCAATTATTTTTACCGTAAATTTTATGCAAACGGAGGTTATGGCCACGATGTGGTGCTGTTTTACAACCTCCGGGTGACCGACCATTTTTCATTCGGGCAAAATGTGTCCTATATGCCGCGTATCAACAATACCGGTTATGCCACGGTCGACAGCGTAAGCAACAACCCGGTATTTGCGCTGCGCAATGTGCAAACCATCGAAAATATCTTCAATATCAAATACACTTTCAACGATGTGATGGGCCTCACGTTTAGGTTGAGGCACTACTGGTCGAAACTAAATGTGCAGCAATATTATGACCTGGGCCAGGCAGGTACGCTTGATCCGCTTACGTCCTCGCATTTCAACAGAGATAACAACATGAATTATAACGACTGGAATATTGATATGCTGTACGTGTGGGAAATATCGCCGGGAAGCGAACTGAGTTTCGACTGGAAAAACTCATCCCTTATTGATAACGACCAGGCCCATCAAAACTACGTCAACAATTTTGAGAACACGCTTCATGTACCCAAAAACAACAATTTCTCATTGAAGATCTTATACTATATTGATTACCAGAGTTTGCGGAAGCATAAAAAAACTTCTGTGTAAAGGATAGGGTCTTATTATGCAGAATTTCCCTGGTGATCAGAGGGCCGCTCGTCCCAGCGTAAGGAGCAAGGCCCTGCATGCCCGCGGCGTACCATGTTTTGTCCGTTTTAGGTGAAAATGGTGACCGCTATAAGCAACAAAGCCCGGCAGGTTTACTGTGGATATAAACTGCAAGCATAGCTAACCGCAGGCCAAGTCCACGGACAGCAGGGTCCTGGTTTAAATTGCCAATTTAAAGTTCTTTTAAATACATTGCTTTCACGGCAGACA
>Ga0207667_10000638_pt1 | contig 45386 bp, 35 predicted proteins | sample KBSCornC52_FD_184301 | JGI IMG/M metagenome (GOLD analysis project Ga0207667, IMG submission 184301) | Corn rhizosphere microbial communities from Kellogg Biological Station, Michigan, USA - KBS Corn C5-2 (SPAdes) (version 2) | ecosystem: Host-associated > Plants > Roots > Rhizosphere > Soil ... | reverse complement strand
ACCCGCCCATATTTGCAGTCGTGAACGTGCCAGTAGCAGCCGTGCACCAGCACGACTTTGCGGCGGCTGGGAAATACGATGTCCGGCTTACCGGGCAGATCCTTGCGGTGCAGCCTGAAACGATAGGCCAGCCGGTGCAGCAATGACCGGACCCGTCTCTCCGGGCCGGTATTTGCACACCGTATGCTCGACATATTCCGACGCCGCTGTTCCGGCGTAAGTACGTCCATAATAGCCTTAGGCCTGTTCCAATCGTACGCTGGCGCTTCGTATACGGTTACGGTCGGCGCGCTGATGAATTCCGCGATTATGGAGGGCTTGGATCGAGTCGTTTGGCGTCCGCGACATATTCGCGTACCGTGAATTGTCGTGCCAGACAAGGACGTCGACTATCTGACGGGCGACGGCAGCAGCCACGGGCGGGACGACGGCATTGCCGAATTGGCGGTATGCCTGCGTGTCCGAGACCTTTATGTCGAGCGAATCGGGAAAGCCCATCAGCCGCGCCGCCTCTCTCGGAGCGAGCCTTCGTGGCGGGCGGCCAGGCTGCGGAATGAGAATCTCCGACCCGTCCTTGTGGTATCGGGCGCTGAGAGTTCGGCTCACGCCGGAGAGATCGACCAGCCCGAAACCGAATCCGTTGCCACGCTCCCTGTGCTTCCGGGCATATTCCTGAAGGTAGTTCCACAGGTGTTCGCTGAGCGTGTACTTGGGGTTTGGGTCCGGTTCGAGAATCGAGATGAACGGCGGGTTTGGACCAGGCGGCGGCGTGGGCGGAGTATAGGGTGGATTATCACCGAACACGCGGCGGTCGAAGCCGGCAATGAAGACGCGCTCCCGGTGCTGCGGCACATAGCCGGCGGCATCGATCACGGCCGGGAATACTTTGTACTCCAGGTCCTCCAGCGTGCCGAGAATCACCTGCCAGGTTCGCCCGCCATCATGCGAAAGGAGGTTCTTGACGTTCTCCAGCAGAAGCACCGGCGGCCGCTTGATCTCCGCAATCGTGGCGACGTGGAAGAAGAGTGTTCCCTGAGTCGCGTCTTTGAAGCCATGCTCGCGGCCCAGGCTGTTCTTTTTCGACACGCCCGCAATCGAGAAGGGCTGGCACGGAAACCCGGCGGCGAGCACGTCGTGAGCAGGCACTTTCGAGAGGTCCAGCTCCCGTATGTCCCCGTGCGGCGTCTCGCCAAACCAGTGCCTGTACGTCACCTGCGCATGCTTGTCCCACTCGCACGAGAAGAGACACCTGCCCCCGCTGCTCTCCAGCCCAAGCCGCAATCCGCCGATTCCCGCAAACAGATCGATGAACGTAAACGGCCGCTCGACGCGCGTGCGTACCGATCCGCCCACTTCCTCGAAGAGCGCCGGCGTGTAGTTGTCCCGCTCGTCCCTCTCACGCACAATCAGCGAATCCACCAATCCGGCTCCGGTCCCGTTGACGGCCTGGCCTTTGGCACTCATCTGTTCTCCTGGTGGCGCATGATTGGGCACGGACGTCCCGTCGGATCAGCCTGCGACATATGATACCTGTGTCCGTCCGCCGACATGCCGCATGGCGAACCCGGCGCAACGAGGACTATATACATGATTGACGCATCGGAGGGGCGGAAAAGTGTCGCGGCCGCTCAGTCTTCACTCGACGCGGCGGCGGGTGGCGTCGAGCCGTAAGGTCGCCTGGCATTCTTTCGCCGAAAGGCGTGGAGCGGGCGGTGGGGTCTGGCGATGACAAGTTCTGCCGCGCCGAATCTACGGGATTACCCCGCTACGGTCGCACAAAACGTGATGGTCAAGAAGCAGATGATGGAGGGGCCGGATTACAACGCAGTGGTACGCCTTGCGCCGGCGTCCATGATAGACGACGGCCAGGGCGACAATCAATTACCCAGGATTCCATCGATCATTGGAGCTGCCCGTATTCGCGATTCCGCACCACGGACATTACACCGGACAAACGCTTGCGCGCGTCACACAACCCGCGCCTCACCGCCTCGGCGGACTTTCCCGTTATGTCGACGATCTCGCGAACGGACATCTTCCGGGAGAATCGCATCTCCATAACCGTCCGTTGCCAGGGTGACAAGTCGCTTAGCGCGGCCGCCACAATACGAAGCTCGTCCTTTGTAATGGCAGCAGCCTCGGGGCCAGGCGCCATGTCCACAGGTTCCCACAACCGGATGTGACCATCTTCGTCCGGCGCGACGGGCCACGGAATCTCCCGGTTGTTTCGCTGCTCCTGAATGCGCTGGAACCGTGCCACGTGGTGCGTCGCCGACACGTTCAGGTATGCCGTTCGCCTGGCTTGCGGCAGCTTCCTCCAGCCCTCAGCAGTCTTCGGCCGGAGCATCTCTGCAACGAACTCGGAGGCGCAATCGTCGCGCTGTCCGGCACAAAGGCCAGAGCGTGCGATTGCCCATCGGATCGAGGCGCGGAGGGCCTGAATCTCATCACTGGTATAGGGAGCGGGCTGCATTCGGGACGCCCCGGCGGCAGTGCCAACGATGCTGTTCTACAGACCATAAGATAATCGCGACCGTATCCTACTCCGGGTGCACCGCTGCCGTATTGTACGCTCGCAACTTCCCTGGTCGAGACAGAAAATGGGGGCGGAACTGTTCGTCCCGCCCCCAACGCGTTGTGTGTGAAGGTATTGCCACGAGTCTGATCGGCACGACTACTCGGCCCGCGTGAGATGAATGTCGTTATTGTGCGAGCCATCCGCGGCCATGCGCGTGGGACCTGCAGGAATCGTGCAGCCTCGAATTCCCGCCGCGCTCGCAAGCCGATCGTAGTCAGGGCCGGCGGCCACTCCGGAGGGAAGGTGGACGGCAACCAGCGCGTAAAGCAGCATGCTCACGCTTACTCGCCACCGTCCCGACCCATCCTGATACACGTAGAGTGTCGTTAGGCGTGTCCCGGCGCCGGAACGCTCAACGTCGATGTCGTACATGAGCACGTCTTCGTAGTACGGCCTCGGACCGGAGTACAGGCGCAGACTAACTGCATCAGGATTCCACTTAAGTTCTCGCAGAAACGCCGTCACAGTATCAGGCGTCAGGTTGAGCGCCTCTCGCTCCCTGCGGGTGGCATCCGCGAGGAGCGATTGTGCATCGCCGCGCGCAAGTGCTGAGAGTGCGCTGCGGACCGCGTGCTCCGGCGAAGCAACGTATCGATACAGGATACAGGCTGGGATCAACGCGGCCACGATCAGCAGGCAGGCAGCGGGCCGAATCCGGGAGTTACCACGACCCGTCCCCTGCCGTGGCCGAACAGCACCCAGCATCGATGCACGAACCGCGGGCCCGCTCACGGTTCGCAGGTGCTGAGGCTGGTCCCCAGACAGCCTACTTCTCCGCCGCCCGAAGAGTAGCAATGAGTCAGGTCGCTCCAGCTCACATTGACGACCTGGGAGCTTGACGTGTGGCATCCCGTACCACTGTACATGCAGCCTTGCGTTTGAAACTGACAGCATCCATCACCGTTCGAGCAGCCGGAGGATGTACAGGTCCGCTTGCACGTCCAGGCCGAGAGCCCCCCAAGCGATTTCGTGCACCCCGTGATGTTGGGGCACGTCGTGCCGAAGCAGCAATCAGCGGCGCGAACCACCGCGGCAAGTGGCATCATTGCGGCCGTAACCGCGACCGCGATTACGAGTGGACGGAGGTTCATTTCAGCATCTCCTTTCCGCAGGTAATTACCTGCACGGCTGGCCTCATGCGAAGGCCAGGTCGCCAAACAACTCACGAGGGAGCTGGCCCCTCCCGTCAGGCCGCGTTCGAGTGATCCAAACGGTATCTTGCCGGCATTACCACCAGCTCAATCCACCACGCTCCGATTCGGCTGTAGTCTTTTTCACCCCCACCCGACCATCGATGCGGAGCACATGATAGATCAGAACCTCGGATGACCGAAGCGCTTCACGCGGCCGGAATGGACCATTGTGCGATCCGCAGATCACGAGAGGATAATCCGGGCCTCGCAGAGCGGCAATCCTTTCGTAATCTTGCGAAGGGTCGGTGTATTCGGAATCCATGACTGCCCACCAATACGTGCTCGCGTAGTCAGCTCTGTCGAGTATTGCCGACGGGCAGAACAGGACGCCACGATTCTTCACGTACCTTGTGTATAGCTCGTCCAGGGCGAAGTGATACGGCAGGCCCATCTGTGAGTGCGACAAGGGAACGCCCTTTTCCGGGTCGATGCCATCGTAGTCGTCACGGTAGAGCTGAATTGCAATGCCGATCTGGTGCAGATTCGACTTGCAGGTCGTGCGGCGTGCGCCCTCTCGTGCGCGAGCGAAGACGGGAAACGTGATAGCCGCCAGCGCAACGAGGATGGCCATTACCAGGACGGCCTCGATGAGAGTAAACGCACTATCTCGGCCCATGGTCGTTCCCGTCCGTGACCGCATTCCTGACGAGCCGGTCGAATCTGCCGGTCGAGAAGAGATAGTTATCGATGAGATAATCACGTTCCCGCCAGACCAGCTTCCAATGGCGGTCGAAGTAATAGAGACGGCCAGGGTAGTAGCAGTTCATCCAGCGCCACGTCTCGCCGTCTGCATCGCGGAAGAGCGGCACGTCGAGACCGTTTCGCCGCAGAGCCATTGCGAAGTGAGCCACCTGATCCTTGTCCCCGTTGCTCAACAGGAGAAGCTGGATTTTGCGCTCTCGCGATTGCTGCACCAGCTTCTCCACATTCACCTTCGAGCAGGTACCGCAGTCGCCGATCAACGCCAGCAGGTACCCCTTCGCCGTCCTGTCAGCCTGCGCAAGTATCTCTTTACCGATACCTGCGGCGGGAAGCTGAGACCCGGTGCGAGGGTCCTTGATCTCGTAGGCGCTCCCATCGAGAGTCGCATTGAGATCGCGCATGGGCGAGGTGGACGGTCTGGAGTGCAAGGAGGTGCTGTACACCGGATCGGTGAGTACGACGTACCATGCAGCGGCGATGGTGGTGATGGCAATAGCGTAAAGCGCCTTCCGGCGGGGAGAGACGGTCGGCGGATGGCTATTCGAGTCGTGCGCCGTCATGTCGAATCTCCAGTGGCCTGTCTCGGCGGACCAAACCCGGCCTGCATAGTGATAAAGAGGATGCGGCAATCACATATGTGAGCGGTCGAAGAGTGCCGGGGAAATACGTGCGATTCTGTCGCACGACGGAGGCGGCGATCCGTCGCGCGACGAACCGATCGAGGATTGAGACGAGGGTCCCGCACCCCCGATCCCTCCCCAGTAGCCCGGGAGAGGGCACTTACTTATGGGTCGGGCGACAAGGTGTATCGGGAAGTCTTGAAGTGCGATTATGCGCCCTTTGTTCCCTTGCCCTTCTCCAGAACGATGTCGAAAACGATCGTCTCGTACTCGTTCGTGCCGGACTTCCGCTTGTTAACGGGCATCATCAGGGCGCGCTGGAACACCTTGTCCTGCTCGTGCAGCTTGTCGCCCTCGAAGTAGAGCTCGGTAACGAGGGTCATGTAGCCCGGGGCCGCCACCTTGTAGTGGACGTGCGGCGATCTCCACCAGCTCCCGTTGTCGACCGGATAGGCCACGGGATGAATCGCCTCGAGTTCGTACTGGCCCTCCTCGGCGGTCACGAGCCGGACGCGATTACGGAAGTGGCTGCCCGTCGAGTAATTGCCCTGGATGTCCGAGTGCCAGATGTCTATAACAGCGGACGGGAGCGGCAGCTTCGTGTCCCAGGCCCAGACGCGGCCCGTCACGACGAGGCGGGTTCCGGGTTCGAACGGCGGACAGGACTTGGCGCGGTACGGCGCGGCCGGAGTGTAGAACGGCCCGTACCCGGTGGCGCTTGTCGGAACGGAGTCGTTCGGCAGGCGGAGGTCCGTGCCCGGGCCAGGCGGGTTGTGCGAGACAACGGAGCCTGGGTGCACCGCGCCAGGGGTTGGATGGGCGTCGGCGCGAAGGGTCAGCGCCAGGCTTCCGAGCGCGGCGAGGCCGATGCCCTCGTTCACAAAGAGATCTCTTCTGGATAGACGATTCATGGCCGAATCCTTTCAGCGGCGGGCGCCGCGACGCGCCGGGCGATTCGTTATTGTAGGTCCGCGCCAGGAGAATAACTTGTACGCATGGAACCAATCGCCATGATCCTGTTCCGGCCGGGACGGCCCACCCAGCCTCTGGTTGACTTTTGCACTTTCGCGCGGCTATCATAGGCCAGTAACGGGGATGAGGGAGAGGGACGGACGCGCGGCTCCCTCTCCCTCATCCCTCTTAATTGGGAGTGGGGACAGCATGCCGGATCTGGTTTTCGAGCTCGGTACCGAAGAGATGCCCGCGGGCGCGATCGCGGATGCGCTGGAGCAGCTCGGCGCGCGCGTCGGGAGCGGCCTGGGCGCGGCGCGGCTCGCGCCGGAGAAGGTCGAGACCTTCGGCACGCCACGACGGCTCGTCGCCCTCGCGCAGGGAGTGCCGGATCGGCAGCCGGATCAGGAGCGGGAGGTCCGGGGGCCGGCGAAGTCCGTAGCGTTCGACGCGGCGGGCAAGCCGACCGGCGCCGCCATCGGATTCGCGAAGAAGCAGGGTGTCGGCGTCGAGCAGCTCGAAGTCATCCATGTGAACGGGGCCGAGTATGTGCAGGCGCGCGTGCGGGACACGGGCCGGCCGGCGGAGGAAGTCATCGGACCGATTCTGGCGGACATCGCGAAGGGCCTTGCATTTCCCAAGCTGATGCGTTGGGGCGACCAGAGCGAGGGCGGCATGCGGTTCGTGCGCCCGATTCGCTGGCTGCTCTGCCTGCTGGACGACCGGGTCGTGCCGATGGAGATCGCGGGAATCGAGTCGGGCCGCCTCACCCGCGGGCACCGCTTCCTCGCGCCTGGCGAGTTCGAGATCGGCGAGGCGCTCGACCTCTTCCAGATGCTCCACACAGCCGGCGTAATGCTGGACCCGGAGGAGCGGAAGCGCGGAATCGTCGCGCAGGCGAACGCGCTGGCGGCCGAGGCGGGCGGCCGGATTCCGTGGGACGAAGGGCTGCTGGAGGAGAACGTCTTCCTGGTCGAGTGGCCGACCGCGCTGCGGGGCGACTTCGACCCCGCCTACCTGGAGCTGCCCCGGCCAGTGCTCGTCACCGCGATGAAGAAGCACCAGCGGTTCTTCCCCATAGAGGATGCCGAGGGGAGACTGCTCCCGCACTTCATCTCGATTCGCAATGGCGGCGAGGACCATCTGGACGTGGTGCGCGAAGGGAACGAGCGCGTGCTGACGGCGCGGTTCGCCGACGCGAAGTACTTCTTCGCCCAGGACCGCAACACCAGCCTCGACGAGATGGCCGGCGAGCTGTCCAGGCTCGTGTTTCAGGAGAAGCTCGGAACCATCGCCCAGAAGCGGGACCGGCTGGTCTCGCTGGTTGGCACGCTGGCGGACAGTCTGGAGCTGGGGGCGGAGCAGAAGCTGCGGGCGGTACGCGCGGCGTCGCTCTGCAAGGCGGACCTCGTGAGCCGGATGGTTATCGAGCTGCCCGCGCTTCAGGGCATAATGGGCCGGGAATACGCGCTGCTTCAGGGCGAGCCGGCGGACGTCGCCGTGGCCATCGCCGAGCACTACCAGCCCCGTTCCGCGAGCGATTCCGTGCCTGCTTCCCCGCTTGGCCGTCTGCTCGCCGTGGCGGATCGGCTGGACACGCTGGTCGGCTACGTGGGAATCGGCGTGATGCCGACGGGCTCGAGCGACCCCTACGGCCTGCGCCGCGCCGCCCAGGGAGTCGTCCAGATTCTGGCGGACGAGCCGGAGATGGGGTCCCTGGTCGAGATGGAGGCGCAGGCCGCGCAGGCCTATGACCACGTAAACGGGCTCGACTTCCCGCTGGACCCGCTCTGCAACGACCTCGCCACTCTCTTCGACCAGCGAATCTCGGCCCTGCTGGAGGAGCGGGGAGTCCGCTACGACCTGATCGACTCCGCGTTGAGCGGCGGCTCGGTCTACAGCACGCTGGTCTACGCGACCGTAAAGCGCGGCGAGACGCTCCAGTCCCTCTCCGAAGACCCGAACTTCGTCCCGACAACCCAGGCCGCCGCGCGTGTCGCCAACATCCTCCGCTCAGCATCCAGCGGCGGCTCCGCTGACGGTGCTCCGGTGCCCGGCAAGGAGGCGATTCACGGCGGACAGGCGCATAGCGTCGAGCGCGCGGTGAGCCTGCTGGAGCAGCTTTCACGGCGCGTCGACCGCTCGCTGTTACAAGAGGGGAGCGAAACCCGTCTACTCAATGAGGCGCGGGCGCTGCTGCCCGATGCGGCACGCCGCGCGGCCGCCTACGATTACACGGGCCTCTACCGCGAGCTGGACCGCCTGCGCGAGCCGGTCAATGCCTTCTTCGAGGATGTGATGGTGATGGTCGAGGACGCCGCCATCCGGTCGAATCGACTGGCGCTCCTCTCCCTGGTCGATGCGCTCTACAAGACGCTGGCGGACTTCACGAAGGTAGTCGTGGCATAGCGGCATAGTGGCATAGGCAATCGCAGCAGAAAGACGTGACGAATTGAGCTACAAGTGGATGATGGCGGCAGCCGGGGCGGTTGTACTCGCGTCCGCGCGAATCGGCTCTGCGCAAGGTGCTCAGCCGGCGGGACAGGCGCAGCCGTCCGCAAAACCGGCCACCGCGCAGGAGGTCATGCAGAAAACGCTCGCCGCCTACTCCGCCGCGAAGACCTACCAGGGGAGCTGGAGCTATACACTGGAGCAGGGCGAGGGACAGACAAAGCAGGTCCAGAAGATGGTCATCGACGTGACCTCCAGAGCGCCGAACCACCTCGCATTCCGTGTTGCACCGGCACCGGGCCAGAAGCCTTTGCCAGACGGACAGCCGCTGCCCGAGCTGCGCGTGATCGTGGACGGACAGACCGCCTGGTTCGAGAACACCTCCGACAAGAGCTTCTACAAGGTCGCGCTTCCCAAAAACGCCGCGATCTCCCCACTCATGTTCATGCCGCTCATCCCCTCCGCATCGCAGGTCGAGCGGAAGGAAGACGTTCAGGCGGACGGAAAGACGCTCATCGTGCTGGCCGCCGCAACGCAGCAGGGCGGTGTCGGCCGGATGGAGATCGACGCATCGAACTATCACATCCGCCGCGTTTCGACTGAAGCGCTCGTGGGGCTCACAAAGGTTTCCAGCGCCATCACGATGGACAAGGAGACATTCGACGGCGCCGTGCCGGACAACGCATTCGCCTGGAAGCCTGCCCGCGGACTGAAGGAGATGCCCGCTCCCCCGGAGGCCGCCGCCCTCTTCGGCCCCCCGGATCCGGGGAAGTAGACACGACGGTATTCAGGTGTTCAGGTGTTGAACGGCACCCCGGCCTGAAGGGGGTTGTGAAAGAATCCGGTTTGGCAGTGAGCAGGGAATCATGCATGTAGGTAGAATCTACTATCGCTATATTCTTTCCGTAGGAGGTTAGCGATATGGGGTTCCGTCGGCATGATCCGCCTGCAGCGCTCTTGTTTGGTTATGACCCGGTTCGTGACTTGCCGCCCGACCATCTTGCCCGGCTTATAGAGATGGTCGTTGAAGAGGCCCTCGCGCCGAAGCTCGGACCTGTCGAACCTGGTCAACCCAAATTCGATCCGCGCCTGTGCGCGAAAGTATTGATCTACGGCTATTCGACGGGAGTGCGCTCGTCCCGGCAATTGGAGCGCCATTGCGCAGAGAGCCTGCCGTACCTGTTCCTCACGCGTGGCGATACGCCCTCTTACCGGACGCTTTGCAGCTTCCGAGTTCAGCAGAGCGAGCTCCTGGAGGAGGTCTTCGTCGCCTTGTTCTCTCTGGCGGGCGAATGCGGGATGAAGCGTCTTGGGCGCATTGTCGTGGATAGCAGCAAGTTCCGCGCCGACGCCAGTCCCGACTCGGTGGTCCGCCAGAGCGAATACGAACCCGTGCTTGCCGAGCTGAAACGGATTCTCGAGGAGGCGCAGGAGGCGGACCTGCGGGACGAAGAGGAGCCCGTCGGACAGACGCAGACTGGCGTCCCCGCCGACAAGGTGGCGCCCGAGCAGATGCGTGAAATTCTCCGGCGTATCCGGTGCAAGAAGGGTGAGAAGGTCCCGGACAGTCCGGACACTACCCTGTTGGGTCCGCGGATGCGCCCACGAATCGAGGCTGCCATCGACGCCATTGAAGAGGCGCGCAAGGAGGACAGAAAGCACGCTTGTTTGACAGACCCGGATGCTCGGATGATGGGGGAAGGCCGCGAAAAGCCCGTGCGGGAGTGCCACAGTTTCGAAGTCGCGGTGGACGCCCAGGACGGCTTGCTGGTTGCCGCAGCGAGTACGAATATCGGAACGGACAACTCGCGGTTGTCCGGATTGGTTGAAGCCGCTCAACAGACCATCCAGCGGGCCGACCCTGCGGGACGGGAAGGAGTGACTGCGGTGGACGCCGACAGCGGCTACTACAGCGGGAGTACGGTGGCCGAGTTGATCGGGAAAGGCATCGACACATGTATTCCCGACAGCAACACCGCCTGCGATCTTCACCGGGGTCATCCGATCGGTACGACGCGCCGCAAGACGCAGGGTTCTGTTGCCCTGGTATACGACCCGGAAGCAGATTGTTATCGCTGTCCGGAAGGGAACATCCTCACGCCGCGCCAAACCCGGGAGCAGCATGGACAGGTCGTGATGACTTATCGAGCCCGGCACACGTGCGCCGGATGCCCTTTGGCGAGCATGTGTCTCACTCAACCCAACGCCAAACGGCGCACCCTCAAGGTCGGTAAAGACCACCAGGTTCTCGAAGCTGCCCGGCAGCAGTTCTCGGAGCCAGGACAAGTCGAGCGTTATCGCCACCGCGCAGAGGCGGTCGAGACCATATTTGGTTTTTTGCGTAGCGCTCTGGGCTTTCATCGTTGGTCTTTACGCGGAAATGAACGCGTCGCGTGCGAGGCTCGGCTCTTCAAGTTGGCGTACCAGTTTCGAAAGGTCTGCATCGCGTACATGACTGCTTTGGAGGGACAGAACGTCGCCCTGTCACAGACCCACAATCCCAACAGGGTCCACCATCGCGCGGTATAACCGTTCAAGGCATGAACAAGTGCATATACGCGGCGTCGATATTGCCAATCCGGTGAGATTTCTGCCGCTCTGCACGGCAAACACCGAGTTCAGCCGCCAGGGAAGCATTGCCGAACCGGTCGATCACAACAAATGTAATCGAGTCCTTGTGAATCCAGTTCTTTCACAGCCCCCTTTAGGCCGGGGTGCCGTCCGCGCTGATTCGAAAGAATACTGGAGCCACTCAGGAGTCAGCCCCACGACCAAAACGATGGTCGCGGGGCCGGCAGCGCTGCGCCTTAACCGTTCACGCATCACGCGTCACGCATCACGAGTCAGCTCCTTGTTCGCCAGCTCGTAAAGCGCGTGGGCGTAGATTTTGGTGGCGCGGAGCAGGTTGTCGATGGAGATGCGCTCGTCCGGCTCGTGGGCGGGGCCGTCCGAGCCGTTGGGGAAGCCCGCGCCGAAGCAGACCGCATTGGGGGTCGCGCGGGCATACGTTCCGCCGCCCATGGTCCAGGGCTTCGATTCGGTGTCGCCGGTCTCCAACTGGTAGACCCGCAGGAGGGTAAGGGCGGGCTCCTTATCCAGTGGCACGTGGAGCGAGGGGCTGTCGTGGTAGTCGGCCAGCGTCCAGCCGGCCTTCTCGATGACCGGCTCGAGGCGGCCGAGCAGGTCGTCGATCTTCCACGTCACCGGGTAGCGGATGTTGTACGTCAGCTTCACGGTCGCGCCGTCCATCTCCATTACGCCGAGGTTGTTGGTGAGCGGCCCGGCGACCTCGTCCTCGCCCGCGATTCCCAAGCCCCGGCCCGACGGGTCCACCGACGCGGGAATCCAGGCGAGCCACTCACGGTCGGCGGGGAGGTCCACGTCCAGGAGCGCCCGTGCGAGACGGGCGGCGGCGTTGTCGCCCGCGGTCGGGTTCGCCCCGTGCGCCGACTTGCCGACCGCCGACACGCGAATCCCGGTTCCGTCGGCCTCGAAGGAGACGTTGCGGTCCCAGTGCTTCTGGAGGGCTGCCACGGCGTTGAGGAGGGCGCCGGGCTCACCCTCGATCCGCGCTTCCGCGAAATCGGGAACCATGTTCGGGCGGCGGCCGCCCGCCATGGAGGCCACCCGCGGACCGCCTTCGGTCCGCTCGACGCGTTTCTCCAGGTGGAGATTCGCGATGCCCTTCTCCGCGTAGATCATCGGGAAGCTGCAGTCGGGGGTGAAGGCGAGCACGGGCCGCTCCTCCTTCGCGGTCTCCCAGTAGTGGTGGACGCAGCCGAATCCGCTCTCCTCGTCGCACCCGAAGATGATGCGCACCCGCCGTTTGAGGGGCAGCCCGCTCTCCATCAGCGCCTTCGCGCCGAAGAGGGCGGCATAGGTCGGCCCCTTGTCGTCGCTCGCGCCCCGTGAATAGATGTACCCGTAGTCTATCTGCGCGCCGAAGGGCGGGTGCTGCCAGCGGTCGCCCTCCGGCACCACGTCCAGGTGGCCGAGCGCCGCCACCATCTCCGGCCCTTCCCCAAATTCCGCATGGCCGGCGTGACCATCGACGTCCTTCACGCGGAATCCGAGACGTTCGCTCAGGCTGAGCGTGTAGTCGAGCGCCTCGCGAATCGGCTTGCCGTAGGGGGCATTCGGGCCGACGGCATCCTCCTTCTTACTCGGAATGCGCAGAACGCCTTGAAGCGCCTCGATGATCTCGTCTCTATGGTCATCCACCCAGCGGTGGAACAGCCCAATCTCGTCGCTCATGAATCACTCCGGGAATTGTGGCGCTGCATCACGGCTTCTGCGCGATGATGCGGGCGAAGGAGAGGTACATATTGGCGGGTTCGCGCCAGAGAATCTCCTCGCCGTAGAAGAGTAGCCGCCAGCCGCGATAGTGGAACTTCAGCTCGTTCCGGTCGAATCGGTAGAGATCGCCGCGGCCGGCGAGGCTCTCCGTTTCGTTGGTAAACGCAGAGATGGCGTGCAGCCCGCCCAAGGGGCTTGTCTGCTGGAGCCGGTGGAGGAGGTCCACGCACTCCGCGCCGAGAAACTGGAGCGAGTTGTGCGCGTGAACGATGTCATATCGCGCGTCGAGCGGGACTTCCCTCGCATCGCAGTGCAGCACCTGCGCGAAGGAGACGGACGCCTCGTCGGCAAGCCGCCGGGCTTTTCCGAGCGCGATCTCGGAGCCATCCACGGCCGTGACAGAGAACCCGTGGCGAGCAAAATACACCGCGTCGCGCCCCTCGCCGCATCCGAGGTCCAGCGCGTTCCCTCGCTCTTCGCCGTGAATCTGACGCCAGTATTGCAGCGTCAGTCGCGCCATCTCGCTCGGCTCGCGGCCGAAGAACCACTCGTCCGGATGCTCCGCGAACTTACGGTTCCATCTCTCCCGGTCGGCGGGAACCTTCTCTTCCGTGGTTTCCGTGTTCGATTCCGTCACATTGTGCTCCTCACGGGCAGAGATACGCGGCCGGCGCCCCGGATTCCTACACGCTACCGGCGCGCGGGCAGATTCCGGCCGCACCGCGCGGTGGAGAGTTGCAAGAGGGTATTACAGAGGCAGGAGGGTCCCATGACGCCAATTCGGGTGATGCACTTCGCGGACACGCATTTTGGGGTGGAGAACTACGGGCGGCTCGACCCGGCGACCGGGCTCAACACGCGGCTGTTGGATTTCAAGCGATCGTTGTGTACTGCGATCGAGATGGCGCTGGAGCAGGGCGTGCAGCTCGCCGTATTTGCGGGGGACGCCTACAAGAGCCGGGACCCCAGCCAGACGCATCAGCGGGAGTTCGCGGAGTGCGTGCGGCGTCTTACCGAGAAGGGTGTGCCGGTCGTGATGCTCACGGGCAACCACGACATCCCGAACATGCGCGGCCGGGCGCACGCGATGGAGATTTGGCGGACGCTCGGGGTGACGGGCGTACACATCGTGAGCCGGCCGGACTTGCTGGTCGTCGAGACGTCGGGCGGGCCGGTGCAGATCGCCGCGATGCCGTACCTGATGCGCGGTTTCATGCTGGCGCGCGAGGAGTTCCTGGGGAAGACGACCGATGAGGTCCGTGCTCTGATGGAGGAGCGGTACTCAGCCGCGCTGAAGGAGCTGGCGGGCCGGTGCGACTCGTCGCTCCCGACCATTCTGATGGGCCATTTCTGGGTGCGGGACGCGCGGCTCTCCTCGTGGCAGCAGGGCTATTTCAATGTGAACGAGCCGCAAATCGATCTCGCGGACCTGACGCAGCCGCCCTTCGATTACGTGGCGCTGGGGCACATCCACAAGCATCAGGACCTGAATCGGGGGAAGCAGCCACCGGTGGTCTACGCGGGAAGCCCGGACGCCATCGATTTCGGGGAGCGGGACGAGCGCAAGGGCTTTGTGATGGTCGAGCTGGCGAAGGGGAAGACCACCTTCGAGCTCGTCGAGGTAGAGGGGCGGCGCGGCCTGATCGAGATCGAGGTCGATGCCGGGACGGAGACCCCGACCGAGACCATCCTGGAGGCGATTCACCGGCACGACTTGCGCAATGCCATCGCGCGGCTGACCTATAGAGTGTCGCCGGAAGCGGTTCCGCTCGTGCGCGAGAAGGAGCTGCGCGAGGCGCTCGCGCCGGCGTTTCTGGTCGTGGCGATGCGGCGAGAAGTAGCGAGGGACCACCGCGCACGGACCAAAGCGCTTACTGAATCGCTCGACCCGCGGGAGGCGCTGGTCCACTATCTGGAGCAGTCGGAGAAGGGCCGGAAGCGGAAGGACGAGCTGCTGGCCTACGCCGACCTGCTGCTGGAGGAGCTGCGGCGGGAGGAGGCGGTGAAGTAGGAAGTTGAGGAGGCAGGGAGACAAGGAGAGGGGGAGACAAGGAGAAACGGCTGGGATTCTGGTCTCGCTGCCTTTCTACTGTGATCGCCGTTTCGCTATGACCTGTACACAAGTAGGGGCTAAGCATTCGCGCTCTCAACCTGTCTGTGCGCACGAATCATCATGCGCGAATGCTTCGCCCGGTTGTGGCTGCCGGCACACACGAATCATCATGCGCGAATGCTTCGCCCCGGTCGTTCGTTGGAGCGTGGAGTGGCTTGTTTCGTTCGGCTTAGGCTTGATTCTTTCGGTCTTTTAGGGCGGCGAGGAGGGCGTCGGGTGCGGGGAGGTCGCCGATGACGTGGCCGAGGTGGACATGCGGCTTGGCGTTGCCGTGGAAGTCTGAGCCGCCGGTAGCGAGGAGGCCGGCGGCGCGGGCCATATCCAGCAGGGTGTCGGTCTGTTCGGGCGTGTGCTGGCTGTAGTAGCACTCCAGGCCATCGAGACCGAGCTGGCGGAGTCGGACCAGCTCGGCGGCGAGGGTGTCGCCGGTCAGTTTGAGCGAGGAGGGGTGCGCCATGACGGCCAGTCCGCCGGCCGCGTGAATCAGGTCGAGCCCCTCCTCGACGGTGATCTTGTCCTTTGGGACGTGGGCGGCCGCGCCATCGGCCAGGTAGCGGTCGAATGCGTCCTGAACGGATGTCGCCAATCCCCGCTTCACCAGGGCAGCGGCCATGTGCGGCCGGCCGACCTGTCCCCCGCCCGATTCGGCGATCACGTCGTCCAACGTAATATCGACTGCCAGCCCGCGAAGCTTCTCCACCATGCGCGCGTTACGGTTGGCGCGGTTCTCCTTGAGGAGGGTCAGGCGTCCGTTGAGCGCGGGGTCGCTGCGGTCGAGGAGGTAGCCGAGCATGTGGAAGCGGCCCGAAGGATAGCTCACCGCGAGCTCGATTCCGGGGACCAGCTCGATGTTCATCTGGCGGGCGGCCTCTTCGGCCTCCGCGAGTCCGTCGAGCGTGTCGTGGTCCGTAATGGCGAGCGCGGTGAGGCCTTCTTCCGCGGCTTTGACGACGAGCTCGGTGGGCGTGAGGGAGCCGTCGGATGCGGTGGTGTGGGCGTGGAGGTCGATGGATTGCATGGGCTCGCCTGGCGGTGTGCGTCTGGCGCATTATACCGTAATTCGGCCTGTGGGGAGGTTTTCCGGACGGGGCGCGGAAACGTGAGGCAAACGGATGTGGGGGAGCTGACATGAGCGAAGAGTCGAACGGGATTTCGAGGCGGCGGTTCATTGGGCAGGCGGCGATGGCGGCAGCACCGTTGGTTGTGCCGCGCTCGGCGCTGGGGGGACGGCGACACACCGCGCCCGGCGAGCGAATCACAATCGGGTTCATCGGCGTGGGCAAGATGGCGAACGACTACCATCTGCCGACCCTGCTCGGGTTCGCGGACGTGCAGGCGCTGGCGGTCTGCGACGTGGATTCGAACCGGCGGGCGCATGCGAAGAAGCGGGTGGAGGACGCCTACTCGAAGGACGGCAGGAGCTACACGTGTGACGCGTACAGCGACTTCCGGGAGGTCATCGGGCGGAAGGACATCGACGCGGTGGTCATCGCGACGCCGGAGCACTGGCACGCCATCCCCATCGTCGAGGCGTGCAAGGCCGGCAAGGACGTGTACTGCGAGAAGCCTCTGACGCTGACGCTGGCGGAGGGCAGGCGGTGCATCGACGCGGTCCGCAGGCACAAGCGGGTGTTCCAGACGGGCAGCCAGCAGCGCTCCAACGTCTTCGGCGACTTCCGGCAGGCATGCGAATTCATCTGGAGCGGGCGGCTGGGCGATATACAGACGGTGACGGTCGGCGTGGGTGGGCCGTCGAAGTGGTGCGACCTGCCGGAGGAGCCGATGGAGCCCGGTCTGGACTGGGACCTCTGGCTCGGCCCCGCCCCGATGCGGCCCTATAACTCGGTGCTCAGCCCGCGCGGAGTGCACAACCACTTCCCCGCGTGGCGCAACTATCGCGAGTACGCAGGCGGGGGCCATTCGGACATGGGCGCGCACCACTATGACATCGCGCAGTGGGCGCTCGGCATGGACCATTCGGGGCCGGTAAGGATCATCCCGCCGGAGGACCCGAACGCGCAGGAGGGCGTGAAGTACATCTATTCGAATGGGGTGGAGATGACGCACGGCGGGCCGAGCGGCTGCGTCTTCACGGGGACGAAGGGGACGCTCCACATCGACCGCGGCGTGCTGACGAGCGACCCTGAGTCCATCGTGAAGGAGCCGCTGGGCGACAAGGAGGTCCACCTATTCCAATCGCCGGGGCACCATCGCAACTGGATTGACTGTATCCGTTCGCGGAAGCGGCCGGTGGCCGACGTGGAGATCGGCGCGCGCTCGGTCGCCATCACGCAGCTCGGGAATCTCGCTTATTGGACCCACAAGACGCTGGAGTGGGACCCGGCGGCATGGCGGTTTACGGGAGAGGATGCCGACCAGAAGCTGCTGGACCGCGAGCGCCGTCCGCAGTGGAAGCTGCCGAAGATATGAAGGGCGTGCGTTGCGACGAGCACGGTACCATGTTGCCACGCATTTTCCCGGCTGAACCGAGCCCCTGACGTCATTCAGAGGGAGCCTAAGCGACCGAAGAATCCGGCTGCCAGATTCTTCGGTCGCTTAGCCTCCCTCAGAATGACGGTTCCGTTACGTTCATGGATAACTCCTGATAAAATCCGTGTCTCGCGGGCCTTCGGCCAGGCGTCCGGCCGGACGCACCATTGGGTTGACGCAGAGCAGCCGCGGAGCTTTCGCTTCGCGGCTGCTTATGTCTCACCTGATCCGTTGGGATCGGCGTTCAGGTGTCGGTGGCGCGCGCCGGACAGGTCTTTCGATCTTGTTCGAGAGCTCTGTGCGCTTATCGGCGTAAGGGATGTCGTCTACCGTTGCTCCCGCAGGTGAATGCTGGTTTTCGAGCAGTTAGACGACGTAATCCTGGTCGAGCTCTGGCTCCTCTGCGCGCGCCGATTGACTTCCAGGTGGAGTCACGTGAAGCGGCTTCCCCCTTTCGTCACCTGCCCGGCATTGCTGCCCGGCAGCGCAGGAACATTGCAGCGGTCAACGCGAATTGCGATCCTCAGCGTGTCAGATGAACCCGGCTAAACTGCGCTTCGGCTCGCCCCGCCCCGCTCCTCTGTCCTTACACCTGCATTATGCACCGGGAAATATGCGCCGCCATCCACCTTTTGGGGGATTGTTGCAAGACCGGCCCCGGATCGCGCGATCCGGGGCCGGCCCCATCGACCCAACGCCCTAAACAATCTGCATCGGCATGAGGATGCAGAGGTATTCGTCGCCGGACTTGTCCTCCTCGCGGGCGACGGGGCGGACGACGCCGGGCTTGAGCGGTTCGGTGAGCTCCAGATAGAAGCCCTCATCCTCGATGACGCCGAGCACGTCGCTCAGGTACTTCGCGTTGAAGGCGATCTCCACGTCGTCGCCGTCACGCACGACCTCGACCTCCTCGTAGGCCGCGCCCTGGAGGGTGGATTCGGCGGTGACGGTGAGCTTGTCGTCGAGCGTCTTGAGGATGACGCGGTTCGCGTTCTCGCGGGCGACGATCGAGGCGCGGCGGACGGCCTTCTGGAACGGGCCGGTCTGGAGCGTGAGCTTCTTGGTGAAGCTGGAGGGAATCACGCGCTGGTAGTTGGGGAACTGCCCCTCGATGAGGCGGGAGACGAGGCTGATTCCCTCGCGGCCGTTCTTCTCCGGCGTCGTGAAGAGCACCTGGTTGTCCGAGAGGCGGACCGTCACGTCGCCGTCCTCGTCGGTCAGGAGGCGCTGGAGCTCGTTCATGGCGCGGGCGGGGACGATGGCGGTCTGCGCGCCGCGGCCCTCGGTGACCCGCGCGGAGCGGACCGCGAGGCGATGGGTGTCCGTGGCGACGAACCGGATGGTGTCGCCCTCGAACACCATCAGGATTCCGGTGAGGATGGCGCGCGCCTCGTCGGTGGAGACGGCGAAGATGGTCTGTCGAATCATGTCGCGGAGCACCCGCTGCGGAATCGAGAATGAGTTCTCGTCCTTCACCTGCGGGAGCTTCGGGTACTCCTCCGCCGGGAGGCCGAGAATCTTGTAGTCCGAGCGGTCGCACTTCACCTTGACGGCGTGGCTGCGGTCCACGGAGAGCGCGACCGCATTCTCCGGCAGCGATCCGAGCAGCTCGGTGAGGAGGCGGGCGGGCGCGGTGAGGCCGCCCTGCTCCTGGATTCGGGCGGGGATGGCGAGGCTGATGGAGAGCTCGAGGTCGGTGGCGATGAGACGGAGCGCGTCCTCCTCGGCCTGGATGAGGATGTGGCTCAGGATGGGCAGCGAGGTGCGGCCGGAGACGGCGTGGCCGACCGTTTGCACGCCCTCGAAGAGGTCCTTTCGCTCGCAGATGGCTTTCAAGCTGGTGCGGGTATCGACTAGCGTCGTTTCCATTGGGCTCCTCCAAGTAATGGGTGTTCATAAAGCACGACGGGGAGCGCGGGCCAGAAAGTGTCGCAACGGATGGATTCTTTTTTCGGCAGGCGCGGCAGGGACAAATGTCCCTGTCGGGGATGCGTCCTGCGGACGGTTGAAGGGTTCGTGCGTCTGCGGGACCGGACGAGCGCTGGAACTGTCCGAAGGACACCTCCCCGGCGAGGACATCTGTCCTCGTCCCGACGCGCAGCGGAACATCGGGTATACTCCCGACGTAAACAGGAGAGCAGCGCCGGTTGCGAACGGGCGAACCGGCTTTTTGGTGTGTGGACCTGGAACCTGGCCGAACCAACCTTATGAATCTGCACGACCTGCCGCAGCGCGTCGACCGGCTCCCCGGATTCGATTCGCTGCTTTCGGCGCTTCAACCGAAAACGGCGCCCTCACCCCCAACCCCCTCTCCCAAAAACGGGAGAGGGGGCTCAACGGCGCAACACCTCCCCCAACCCCCTCCTTCGCAAGGAGGGGGCTACAGGGATTCGGGCAAGCCGGGGCATGGGCAGGTGGTTGGGCTTTCGGGGGCGGCCAAGTCGCTCTTTCTTGCCCGCGTGTTCCAGAAGCGCGAGGGGCAGATGCTGGTCGTCACCTACCAGTCCGAGCAGGCGCAGCGGATGTGGGACGACCTGCTCCACTTCGGAATCCCGGAAGAGCGGCTCTTCCTGATTCCAGCTTCGGAGAGCCGGTGGCTGTCGAACGACGTGACCGATTACCGCGCGCTCAGCGAGCGGATAGCGGCCCTCTCCGCGCTGGCATCCGGTGAACCCTGCGTCGTGATTGGGACGGCGGAAGGCGTCTTCCAGCGCACCGCGCCGCCCGAGGATATCCTCGCCCATGTGGTGTCGCTGCGGGCCGGAGAGCAGGTCGAGCTGGATGATCTGCTTCCCCGCTTAATCGAGATGGGGTACGAGTCGGAGACGACCGTCGCGCGGCCGGGGCAGTACTCGAAGCGCGGCGGAATCCTGGACATCTTCCCGTCCACGCAGTCGTCCCCGGTGCGAATAGAGCTGTTCGGGGACGAGATCGAATCGATTCGCGCCTTCGACGTATCCACCCAGCGCTCCACCGGCCGGATGGATTCGGTTCAGATCCTCCCGATGCGCGAAGTGCGCCTGACCACCGAGCGGGTCAACAACGCGGTGCAGAAGCTCCGCGCCGCCCTCCAGGACCGCAAGCTGGAGCTGGCGAAGGCGCACAACCGGGCCGCCTTCGACCTCCTGAACGAGCGCATCGAGGACGACATCACCCGCCTCCAGAACGGCGCGTACTTCGACGGCCTCGAAGAGTACCTGAGCTACCTCGTCCCCGAAGAGATCTGCGCCCTCGATTATCTGAGGGCTGAGTCAGGAGTGCTGAGTGCTGAGGAACTGGACTCAGCACCCAGCACTCAGCACTCAGCACTTGTCGTGATCGACGAGCCAGGACAGGTGAACGCGCACTGGGAGCGGCTGGCGAAGGAGCTGGGCGAATCGCGAGAGCGGCGGTTCGAGCGGGGCGAGATTCTGCAGGGCGCGACCCACTCTTCCACCATCGCCGACGGCATGGAGCGCGCGGCCAACGAGTTCCCCACGCTGGTCCTCTCGCAGCTCCATCGCAAGTACGAGGGGTTCCCGGCGGGAAAAGAGCTGTCCGTCTCGTCCGCGCCGATGGACACCTACCGCCATCGAATCAACTTCTTTGCCGACGACGTGTCGACGTGGATGGCGAACGGCGCGGACTGTCTCATCGTCAGCGACCAGCCCCAGCGCGTGCGGGAGATTTGCGCCGAGCTAAAGGTGCCAGTGTGGGACGGGGGAAGTGTGGGAGAGGGGGAGTCTACTTCCCACACTCCCCCTCTCCCACACCCCCACACAGCCCTTCGTGTCCTGGAAGGACGCCTAAGGCAGGGGTTCAAGTTCGCGGACATCGGGCTCTATCTGGCGACCGATGCGGAGCTGTTCGGGTCGGCGCGGCCCGTCGTGGCACGGAGGCGGGCGACCGGCGGCATACCCATCTCGACGATTCTCGACCTGCGCGAGAACGATTACGTGGTCCACATCGCCCACGGAATCGGCATCTATCGCGGGCTGGTGAAGCGGACCATCGAGAATTCGGAGCGCGATTTCATCCACGTACAATATCTCGACGGATCGGTCTACGTTCCTGCCGACCAGATCGACCGGGTGCAGCGCTACATCGGGGGAGAGGGCGCGCCGCCGCTGGTGAACCGGATAGCCGGAAACGAGTGGCAGAAGTCCACCCGCAAGGTCCGGGAGCAGGCGCGGGAGATGGCGAAGGAGCTGATCGAGCTCTATGCCGCGCGCCAGAAGGCCGAGCGGCCCTCGCTGGGAGACGACACGCCCTGGCAGCACGAGATGGAGGCGGCCTTCCCCTACGAGCCCACCCGCGGGCAGATACAGGCTATCGAGGACGTGAAGGCCGACCTCGAAGAGTCGAAGCCGATGGATCGGCTGGTCTGCGGCGACGTGGGGTTCGGTAAGACGGAGGTGGCGATTCGGGCGGCGTTTAAGGTCGTCGAGGCGGGCAAGCAGGTGGCGGTGCTCTGCCCCACGACGGTTCTCGCGGCACAGCACCACACGACATTCAGCGAGCGGCTCGCCGCATACCCCATTACCGTGGAGCTGTTGAGCCGGTTCCGGAGCCCGAAGGAGCAGAAGCAGACCATCGAGGCGCTGAAGGCCGGGACGGTGGACATCGTGGTCGGGACGCACCGCCTCCTCTCGAAGGACGTGGAGTTCGAGAAGCTGGGCATGATCATTGTCGACGAGGAGCAGCGGTTCGGCGTGGCGCACAAGGAGCGGCTGAAGCAGATGCGCAAGTCCGTGGACGTGCTCACGCTCACCGCGACGCCGATTCCGCGCACCCTGTCGATGGCGCTCTCCGGTCTGCGCGACATGTCCGTCATCGAGGAGCCGCCTGCGGGCCGCATGCCCATCACCACTTATGTCCGCGACTACGACGACGACATCATACGGGACGCGATTCTGCGGGAGCTGGAGCGGGACGGGCAGGTCTACTTCGTCCACAACCGGATCGAATCCATCGCGCACGTCGCCCAGCGGGTGCAGCGGCTGGTGCCGGACGCGCGCGTGGCAGTGGGCCACGGGCAGATGTCGGAGGATGATCTGGAGAAGTTGATGTACGACTTCTACCATCACAACTTCGACGTGCTCGTATGCACCACCATTATCGAGAACGGCCTGGATGTTCCGAACACCAACACCATCGTCGTGGACAACGCGGACCGGATGGGGCTGGCGCAGCTCTATCAGCTTCGCGGGCGCGTCGGGCGCTCCAACCGGCAGGCGTACGCCTATCTGCTCTATCGCGCGAACAAGGCGCTGAGCGAGGACGCGGAGCGCCGCCTGATCGCGATTCGCGAGTTCACGGCGCTCGGGTCCGGCTTCCAGATTGCCATGCGCGACCTGGAGATTCGGGGCGCGGGCAACCTGCTCGGAGCAGAGCAGTCCGGGGCCATTGTCTCCGTGGGGTACGATCTCTATTGTCAGCTCCTCGCGCAGGCGGTCGCGGAGGCGAAGGGCGAGGAGCCCGCCGAGGACACGCTGCCGCCGGTGGACCTGCCCATCACGGCGCACATTCCGGAAGACTACATCCCGAACGAGGCCGAGCGAATCTTTTTTTATAAGCGGATGTCGTCCGTCCGGTCGTTCGCGGACATCGCAGGCTTGCAGGAGGAGCTGGAGGACCGTTACGGCGACCCGCCGAAGCCGGTCTGGACGGCGCTGGCCATCCTGCGGCTCCGGGTGCGGTGCCGCGAGGCAGGAATCGCGGGGATTCGCGGAGAACGGACGGAAGTTGTCATCCGGTTCGCGCCTCATGCGCGTCTTACCGCGGAGGCGATTCGCATCCTGATGGGTCTCTACAAGAAGCACCGCTTCACGGGCGAATCGGTCGCTTTCACGCTCACCTCGCCGAAGATCATGGAAGAAGTCGAGGGAATGGTCGAGATTCTGGAGCGCGCCCTGAAAGAGGCGAGGCCGGTCGCAGCCGGCAGATCCTGATGCCGTGAATATCAGGTGCGGCAAACCGAGGACGTGAGGCAAAGATATGCCGGAATACTCGCTCGACAATTTGTCATATGCCGACTACCATGCAATCATCAATGTTACCCGCGAGCATGTCGACCTGCATGGACGCCGTCTGAAAGGAATTGTCGCGTTTGGCGACATGGTGGCCACCGGCCGCTCAAACGACCTTTTCGTGCTTGAGGTCGTCGAGGGCTGGGTTGGCCCGAGGCGCATGGAGTTTACCAGCACCTCGGACGTGCCCTTGCGCGGAAAGCTAATCATCTTCTTTGTTCTTCCGCGTGAATTGCTTCGTCCTGGTTCCGTGGCGTTGCCTGGCTTGGGGCTTTCGAGCGGGGAACTGTTGGACCACGTAACCCGAGCATATATAGTGTTGTACTCATACCCAGTTGACTACTTACGGGAGGCGTTACGGAAGATTGAGGAAGCGCAATTGCTGTCGCCACCGGTGGAGGCATGACGCGTGCCAGTTGAGTATCCTTCGTCCGGTGACCTTTCCAAGGCGTTCTACATGGAGGCAATAAGGCATCTGGAAGACGCGGCTGTACTGCTGGACAATCTCCGATATGCGGCTTCGATAACCTCGTCCATGAAGGCAGCCGAGTTGGCGGTCAAGGCAGCGGCTATCAAAGCGAATGCCTTTGGCTTCTGGTCAGACCTGTTTAAGAAGCACAACCCGGTTACGGCGATGGATAGTCATACGATCCTGAAGGGGCTGGTAGACGAAATCAACGGTAGTGTGCCGCTCCTTTCCGGGCGGATTAAAGAAATGGAAAAGTTGGAACCGAAGGAAATGAAGGCAGGGCAGTCGGAAGAGATCAACACGGAATATCCGTTCTTGAGAGCTCAAACCGGTGGCAGGCGTCGCGCTGCAATCATTGAATCGCCGCAGGCATATTTCGGCGAGACCGACGCAATTACGCATTACAGTTCGGCACGTGACCTGATCGATCTCCTGCCCCGTCTGCGGCGGTCGATGTCATCGTGGAGGTCGCCATTGCCAGGCCCACGATGATGCCCGTGCTGTGTTGGCGCTCACCGCTGTGTCGCCGAAGATCATGGAAGAAGTCGAGGGAATGGTCGAGATTCTGGAGCGCGCCCTGAAAGAGGCGAGGCCGGTCGCAGCTTCAGCGTCTTCGGTGGCTAGACGGTGACAGTGGCGGCGGGCGAATTGGCAGCGATACCGAAAGAGTGGCTCGAGGAGTTCGAAGCCGCGGCGCGCCGCCCGCTCGAACAGCGGATGAAGTACGCCTTCATTAAGACGTATGAGCCTGTGATGGACGACGCGGACCACCGGTCCTTCGAAACGATGGAGGAGTACCGCCGCTGGTGCGAGGAGAACCTGCCGGACTGGCTCGGGTATGGGCGATAACCACCGCTTCGGAAGCAGGCAACAGGGTTGACCCTGGCAACGTCTGGTGTCCGGTTTTTGGCCTGCTTCAGCAGGGTTTCACAACCGTGTGACAGCCACGGTGTTTAGCCCGTGGGATAAGTGCGTAGTGATCCGGGCAACGGGAGCCCGATGGATATGCGTCGGACAACGTTCCTGGAAGGATGAGAGGGAATGGCAAAAACCGCAATTAAGGGGTCGTCCGAGGGTGGCATTCTCGGAAATGGTGTCGGCAAGGACGACCTTATTTCGATGTACCGCCTCATGGTGCTCATCCGGCGCTTTGAGGAATCGACCTACCGCAAGTACCGCGAGGGCAAGATGGGCGGCTACCTGCATCGCTACGACGGTCAGGAGGCGCTCGTCGCGGGAATCTTCCCGCTGCTCGACCTCCCCGGCGACAAAATTCTCTGCACCTATCGCGACCATGCCCACGCGCTCGCGAGCGGGACCGATCCGAAGGCGGTCATGGCGGAGCTGATGGGCCGCGCGACCGGCTGCGCGCTCGGCAAGGGCGGCTCGATGCACCTGATCGAGCCGGATCGCGGGTTCCTGGGCGGCGACGGCATTGTCGGGGGGCCGGTGCCGATCTCGATGGGGGTTGGCTGGGCGCTCAAATATAAGGGTACCCGCAACGTCTGCGTCTGCTACTTCGGTGACGGCGCGATGAATCAGGGCGGCGTCCACGAGGCGCTCAACATGGTGGGCCTCTACAAGCTGCCGGTGCTCTACATCCTGGAGAATAACCAGTACGCGATGGGCACGGCGGTCTCGCGTTCGACCGGCCAGCCGGATTTCGTGCAGAAGGCGAAGGCGCACGGAATCGACGGAGAGCGCGTGGACGGGATGGACGTCCTCACCTTCCGCGACGTGGCGAGACGCGCGCTCGATCGAATCCGTAACACGAGCGAGGCATACTTCCTCGAAGTGACGACATATCGGTTTGTCGGGCACGGCATCGGCGACGACAACACACAGGGATACAAGTTTTATCGCAGCGAAGAGGAGTTCCAGGAGTGGGTGAAGCGCGACCCAATCGGGAAGCTCTTCTCGGTGCTGGAATCGCGCGGCCTCATGACGAAAGCCGACGCCGACCGGATCGAGGCGGATGTCAGGCACACGGTCGATGATGCCATCGCTTTCGCGGAATCGAGCCCGGAGCCGCCGCTCGACAGCCTGTACGAGAACGTGTATTCGTGAAACGTGATGCGTGATGCGTGAGCGGTGCTGAAAAGGTCGAGGTTTCGCACAAGCGTTTCAGGGGGAGCGAGAACCTCCCGGCACAGTTCACGCGTCACGTGTCACGCATCACGAAATCGGAGTGTTTTTCATGCCCGTAATGAGATATCAGGAAGCGCTGCGGCTCGCGATGACCGAGGAGATGGAGCGCGACGAGAACGTCTTCCTCTGCGGCGAGGAGGTGGGCCAGTACCAGGGCACCTACCGCGTCAGCGAGGGGATGCTCCAGAAGTTCGGTCCGCGCCGCGTCGTCGACACGCCGATTAGCGAGATCGGGATCGCCGGGATGGCGACCGGCGCGGCCATGGCGGGTCTGCGGCCCATCGCCGAGTTCATGACGTGGTCGTTCGCGCTGGAAGCAATGGACGTACTGGTGAATCACGCGTCCAAGATTACCTACATGTCGGGCGGCCGGATTCAGTGCCCGGTGGTCTTTCGCGGGCCGGCGGGCGTGGGCGGACAGCTCTCGGCGCAGCACTCCCAGTCGCTCGAATCGTGGTACTGCCATACGCCCGGATTCAAGGTGGTGATGCCGTCCACGCCCGCCGACGTCTATGGCCTGATGAAATCGGCGATTCGCGACCCCAATCCCATCATCTTCATGGAGCACACCGCGCTCTACTCTATGAAGGGCGAGGTGCCCGACAACCCGGACTTCACGGTCCCATTCGGCCAGGCGGCGGTGCGGCGCGACGGGCGCGACATCACGCTCATCTCCTACTCCAACATGGTCGTGAAGTGTCTGAAGGCGGCCGAGGCGCTGGAGAAGGAGGGGGTCCACTGCGAGGTCATCGACCTCCGCACGCTCGTCCCGCTGGACATCGAGACCGTCGTAAAGAGCGTCCGGAAAACGCACCACGCGGTTGTAGCGCACGAGGAGTGGAAGAACGCGGGTATCGGGGCGGAGGTCGCGGCGCGAATCTATGAGCAGGCGTTCGACTACCTCGACGCGCCCATCGAGCGGATTGGCGGCGCGGACGTGCCGATGCCGTATGCAAAGAATCTGGAGCGCGCGGCCATCCCGACGGATCAGGACGTGGTCGCCGCGGTGAAGAGAGCTTTGAGCTAAGTGTTGAGTGTTGAGTGTTGAGTGTTGAGGCACTGGTCGCCACACTCAACACTTAAGACTCAACACTTGCTCCCAAGGAGCATTTATGGCTGAAGTCCGCATGCCCAAGATGGGCGACGGCATGGAAGAGGGAACGCTTCTCCGCTGGATCAAGAAGGAGGGCGATTCGATCGCCGTCAATGATGAGATAGCGGAAATCGAGACCGACAAGGCGAACGTGCCGGTGCCTGCCGAGGACGCGGGAACGCTGACGAAGATCGTGGTCCAGGAGGGCCAGACGGTCCCCGTCGGCGCCGTGATCGCGTACATCGGTGAACCCGGCGAGGGCGGCAACGGGGCTGGCAAGTCGTCGGCTTCGAATGGCGTGAAGAGCGGACAGCAGACATCCACTCCCTCCTCCGACGCTGTAAAGATCGGGGAGGCGGGCAGCGCGTCGCAGGAAGCTGGCGCGCCCGTTCAGGGCAGGAGCGAGGAGAAGGCCGCCCCTTCTGTCGGGCCGGAGGCGGAGCGCGTGAAGGCGTCGCCGCTGGCGCGGAAGATGGCCGAGGAGAAGGGAATCGACCTCGCGCAGGTCCGGGGGACTGGCGGCGGAGTCGGCCGAATCGTCCAGCGGGACGTAGAGGATTTCCTGAAGCAGCGCGGCACATCTCCGCCGGGATTGCCGGCCGCCGCGCAGCCGATGGCAGCCACGGCCGCGCCGTCGCTGGAGGGCGAGGACCAGGACGTGAGCCGGATGCGCAAGGCGATCGCCCGGCGCACGGTCCAGTCGAAGCAGACCATCCCGCACTTCTATCTCGTGATGCCGGTCGAGATGGACCGCGCCATGGACATGCTTGCGCAGATGAACGCGCAGGCGCCGGACCAGAAGGTGACCGTGAACGACCTCATCGTGAAGGCGTGCGCGATGGCGCTTACCCGGTTCCCCGAAGTGAACGTTTCGTGGACGCCGGACGACAAGGTTCGCCGGTACAGGCAGATCAACATCGGCGTTGCGGTCGGCACGGACAACGGCCTGACGATTCCCGTCGTGGCCGACTGCGGTTCGAAGACCTTGCGGCAGATATCGTCGGAGGCGAAGGGGCTGATAAAGAAGGCGCGCGACGGCCAGCTCACGCCGCAGGAGATGTCGGGCGGGACGTTCAGCGTCTCGAACCTCGGCATGTTCGGCGTCGAGGAGTTCCTCGCGATTATCAACCCGCCCGAATCGGCGATTCTGGCCGTCGGTGCGGTGTCGAAGGAGGTCGCGGTCGGCGAGAATGGCGGGTTCGAGGTGCGGCAGCGGATGCGCGCAACGCTATCGTGCGACCACCGTACCGTAGACGGCCTGCTCGGCGCAAAGTTCCTGGCGGAGGTAAAGCGGCTGCTGGAGTCGCCGTTGAATCTGCTTGCCTGAGGAAGTGTCGAGTGTGAAGTGTTGAGTGTTGAGGACGGCCCCGCGATTCGAGTGTGAATCGCGGGGCTGTTTCATTTGACCAGCGCCGGCCCCGTTGATAAGATGGATGCCTGCGGACGTCCGGTAAGGGGGGCTCGGACATTGATGATGTCGAGCTGGCGGTTGATCGTATTGAACTCAGCGGCGGCTGTTGCAATCTTCCTGGCGCCCGTTTATTCTTGTGCCCCTCGGATGTCGACGCCATTTACGACTTTGTTGGCATGGGCGCTGCACTCGCCTTGGGAGACAGCGGCAGACGCCTTCGGCGCGCTGACTCTACTCATTGACGCGTTTGTTCTGACGCTCGTATGCGCAAGGGCAATTAAAAGGTGCTACGGCACTCGGCAGGCGGGCAAACTGTAGCCATACGACCTGGCCCTCGGTGGCTGAGGTCACGTCAACGACAGGAATGACTATCCGCGGAAAGGCATCACGAACCAATGAGGGACTCTCCCGAGAAGACGGATCAGGCTTTCTTCAACGCACTTATGAGCGCCGATTCAGCGGCGCTGGAGTCCATCCTTACCGTTGACTTCACCATCGTGGACGTGATGAGCGGCGGGGTGCATACGCGCGATGCGTTCATTGGCGGCGTGGGATCGAGGGTTGTGGTGTTCGAGGAGATTGAGGTTCTGGAGAGGGCGGTCAGGGAGTACGAGGGCTGCGCGATCGTGGCTGGGAGGACGCGGATGCGGGGCGCGTTTGGCGGAGAACCGTTCGGCGCGCACAGCCGGTATACGCACGTGTTTGTCCGACAGGACGGGCAGTGGCGGCTGGCGTCGGCGCAGGGTACGCCGGTGGCTGACGTCGCATGATGCTGGCCGCCGCCCTCATTACGCTAATAGTGGCATGGCAGGGCGATCTCCGCGGCCAGATGACGCGAATTGCCGGCTGCATCCACGGACGGGTCGGGGCGGGGGCGATGCTCGTCGGGACATGCCGCCCGTCCACAGCCCGATTCGGGAGCAGCATCCGAGAGGAGTAAGTCTGCCGCTCCGGGAAGTCCTTCGTCTCGCGGTGGTGGAGAGCGACGGGGCGGCCTCCGACGCGCTACTGAGACTCGTACCGCCGCGCGAGTTAACGCGATTTGTGCGGTCGCTCGGCGCTGAAGAGATGGTCGTTGCGACCACCGAGGCCGAGATCGCCGGCGATGAGAGGGCGCAGTACCGGAGCTGGTCCACACCGGTTGCGGCGGTCCGGTGGCTGTGCGCTCTACAGAGACCTGGCGCGCTCACGACCTCGAGTCGGTCCCTCCTCCTGAAGTGGATGATGGAAACGGCCACCGGACCGCACCGAATAAGAGGCATGCTCCCGCCCGGCACGCCCGTCGCCCACAAGACGGGTACGGACCGAACGCGCAATGGCCTCACGCGCGCCACAAACGACATCGGCCTCATCGCGCTCCCCGACGGCCGGCACCTCGCCGTCGCGGTATTTATCGCCGATTCACGGTCGAGCGAAGCCGACAGGGAGCGCGCACTTGCCCGAATCGCCTGTGCCGCCTGGGTCCACTGGAGCGGGTCCGCGGTACCTGGCCCGCGCTGACCGGGCAGTCCAAATCCCTCTTGCGCGCCGGAGGGGTTATGGTATAATGAGCCTGATGAACCTCCCGCCCGGTCCTCTCTCTTTTGCCCTCATTTCCCCCGGTCAGTGTCAGGGGAGCCATTTTATCATTTTACGATGCAGCACGGAGGTGGACAATAGAATGAAGACTACTATCAAGTGCAACTGCGGCCAGCGCATCTTTTCGCGCGATGTCATGCAGCAGGGGTACTATGTCCGCCAGTTCGGTCCCAGCTATGTCTACATCAAATATCGGTGCTCCCGCTGCAAGAAGCTCGGCGAGCACTTCATCAAGCAGGAAGACTGGGAAGAGGGGATGCTCCGCGACGGCGCGGTCGAGGTCAACGCCACCGAGAAGAACCGTTTCGAAGGCATGGGGAAGATTACGATCGACGAGATGATCAACTTCCATTACGAGCTTGAGCAGCTGAACTCCCTCCCCGACAAAATCGAAAACGAATAAGCTTCTTCCATCTGAATCACGAAGGCCGCGCCCGAATCGGGCGCGGCCTTCGTGATTCTGACCATTGGTCAACTGGTCAATTGGTCAACTGGTCAATTGACCAAGAGGCCAATTAACCAGTTGACCTTCTCTCTTACCGGAGCAGCGACAGGACCGACTGGGGCGCCTGGTTGGCCTGGGCCAACACCGACGTACCGGCCTGCTGCAGGATCTGGTTCTTCGTAAGGGCGACCACTTCCTGAGCGACGTTCGTGTCGCGGATCTGGGATTCGGACGCGGAGAGGTTCTCCACGCCGACGCCGAGAGCGCGGACCGTGCTGTCGAGCGTGTTCTTCTGGAAGGAACCCAGCGATGCCCGAAGCGCGGATACCTGCTTGATAGCCTCGTCGACAGCCGTCAGAGCGTTGGACGCGCCGGTCGCCGTGGTGACATCGAGGGTTCGGAGCGACAGGCCATTCACGCTCGTATTGCCGAGCTGGTTGGTCTGGATGTTTCCGAGGCTCGTGTTGACGAACTGGCCCGCGTTCGCGCCGATCTGGAACTGCACGCTTCCCGCGGTCACCTGGCCAACGGCGATGGTACCGGAGGTGCCGTTGCCGGCTTCCGTCAGCAGGATGCTGTTACCCGACGTATCGCTGACGCGGAGACCGGAGTCGGTCGAGCCGCGCCCGCCCTGGAACGTCACTGTCTGGGCTGTAGCGGCGCCGCCGTTCGTCGATGCGTAGGCCGTCACGTCCACCACGGCGTTAGTGCCGGCGGTGTTGATTCCGCTGGTGCCGTTGATGAGCGCGGCGCTCTCCGACTCGTTGATCTTGAAGTTCCCGCCGTAGTTCTGCTGCGTAAGGACGATGGCGCCCGAGCCGTTCGCCGAGGTGAAATCGGCGCTGACTCCGGTGCTTCCCGCCAGGTTGTTGACCTTGTTGATGAGTGTCTGAACGGTATCGGAGCCGGTGACGGTGATCGACTGGCCGTTGATGACGACCGTGCCGCCCGCTCCGGTTGTCGCGCCGTTGACGGTGGAGAGTGACGCGTTGACGCTGGCATAGGTCGCCGCGCCGGTTGCGGAAGCCCGCGTCGCCGCGGTCGTAACTGAGACCGAGACAGTTCCGTTCTGCGTCTGGACGCCGTTGAACGAGCCGCCGATGGAGATGCCGGATACGTCCTGCGTATCGACAACGGCAGCGGTTACGCCGGCCGTGCCGTCCAGCAGCTTCTTGGTCCCGAACTGAGTCTGCGTGGCGATCCGGTCAATGGTATCGATGGCGGATTGAATCTGCTGCTGGTCGGCCTGCGCCGCATTTGCGTCGTTCACGCCGGTGTTGGCGGCATGCACGGCAAGCGTCCGGATGGACCGGAGCAGGGAGTTGACTTCGGTAAGGCCGCCTTCCGCCGTCTTGATGAGGTTGTTGGCGTCCTGGGAGTTGGAGATGGCCTGGTTGAGACCGTCGATCTGCGACCGAAGGCCTTCCGAGATGATGAGTCCCGCCGGGTCGTCCGCCGCATTGTTGATGCGAAGACCCGAAGACAGGCGCTCTATGGACGTTGAGACCGTGCTGCTCGTCTGGTCGAGATTGCGCAGGGCATTCAGCGCGGTTACGTTGGTGTTAATCCTCAAACTCATTGAAGAGTCTCCTCCTTGATGTGGCGAGCCATGACCCGCATCCTGCGTACGGCAAGTCCGTGTGCCTGTCGCCGCCATCGGGCCCCGAAGCTTTCGCTCTGATCCGATGTTGCGGCGGCGTGCCGCGTTGGTCTCTGCTGCCGGCTGCTCGCTTCCAGAGAGTTATTCCGCCAAACCCCCAAAATGATAACCTGTTATTATTTGCGGGATTTTCTGCCCGACGCGCGGCGGCCGATTCGACAAAAGAGCCCTCCTGCCGTTGCGGGGCGGGAGGGCTCGGGAATGCGGATATCGTCGGCCGGTCAGGGGCGTTTCCAGAGGTCGATTGGCTTGCCGTACGCCGGCGGCTCATAAGGCCATGTGATCTTCCGACCCTCACCGGCGGACTGGTAAGCGGCGAGGATTATCTTAAGGACTTCCCGGCCGTCCTCGCCTGTCTCTATGGGCTTTGCCTCGCCGCGCACGCAGTCGACGAAGTGCTGCATCTCCTGCGGGAACCCGTAGTTCCATACCTCTTCATACATGGTGGAGGACCAGCCGATGGTTCCGCCGGACTTCTCGACCGCGTAGCCATAACCGGCGCGGCTGAATGTGCGGAGGGCGTTGCCGTGGAGGAGGTCGGCGCGCGTGTGACCCTCCGAGCCGTAGATCTCGGCGCGGTCGTCGACGCCTCCGCCCTTCGCCCAGGAGTTCTCGGCCAGCGCGATTCGGCCGCCCTCGTATTCGACGGTCACGATGGAGTGGTCCTCGCCCTCCGTCTTGTCGCCGTGCACGAATGTGCCCATGGTCGCGGAGACGCTCTTCACGGCGGGCTTGCCGAAGACCCAGCGAGCGTACTCGATGCTATGGCAGCCCATGTCGAGCAGCACGCCGCCGCCCGAGCGATTCACGTTCCAGAACCAGGGCTCGTGCGGGCCGTCATGCTCCTCCCACTGCTTCACAAGGAAGGGTCTGCCGAGCGCGCCCTCGTCCGCGAGCTGCTTCGCGCGGACGTATTTTGGCGCGAAGAGCAGCTCCTCGGCGTAGAAGAGAAATCGGTTGTTCCTGGCGCACGTCTCGATCATCCGGTCCGCCTCCGCGAGCGTGCGGCAGAGCGGCTTCTCACAGATGACGTGCTTGCCGGCCTCCGCGGCATCGCAAACGGCCTGACAGTGGAGATCGTTCGGGATTGCGACCGTAACGACGTCGATGTCCTTGCGCTCCAGCAGCCTGCGGTAGTCATCATAGCCGTCCGCGATTCCTCTCTCCGCGGCGAAACGCGCCGCCTTGCCGGAAGTGCGAGACGCGATGGCGACGACTTCCGCATTCCGGACGTGGTTCGCGAACGCGTGCACATGTATATCGCTGATGAATCCCGCGCCGATGAGCCCGACGCGAACGTTATCTGCCATGGGAACCTCCTTCGGAGGAGTGCTGAGTGCTGAGTCTATTAGCCCCGGCGTTGAGGCCGGGGTGCCGTGACTGCGTCCATTCCTTACCGTCGAATTACGATGACGGGCGGCGGATGTCCTGCCCGCCGGGAGGTTGGGTCAGTGGGTATAATGCCAGCCAGCGCATTCCCATGAATATCCTCTCCTCCATCGCCGGTTTTGTGCTGCTCGCCGTGGTCCTCTGGGACACGTTCGAGACCATTGTGCTGCCGAGGAGCGTGACCCGCAAGTTCCGCCTGACGCGGATGTTCTACCTGGTCCTGTGGCGGGTGTGGTCGGCGGTCGCGCGCGCCGTCCGCGGCGAACGAAGGCGCGACGCGCTTCTGAGCGTTTTCGGTCCTCTCTCCCTCATTCTGCTTCTGGGATTCTGGGCGGTATGCCTGATGCTCGGTTTCGCCCTCGTCCAATGGGGGCTTCAGACGCCGCTCGCGGGCGCGGATGTCCATCCTGGATTCGGAACGTACGTCTACATGAGTGGAACGACTCTCTTCACGCTCGGTTACGGGGATGTGACGGCCCGTGATTCGACTGGTCGCTCGCTTTCGGTTCTCGAGGGAGGCGTTGGGATAGGATACCTGGCGATGGTGATCGGCTATCTTCCGGTCATCTATCAGGCGTTCTCGCGGCGGGAGGTGGGAATCTCCCTGCTCGACGCCCGGGCCGGGTCGCCTCCCACGGCGGGAGAGCTTCTCCTAAGACACGCGCGTGCCGGCCGAATGGAGGAGATCGCGGACCTCCTGAAGGAGTGGGAGCGGTGGTCGGCGGACATTCTGGAGAGCCATCTCTCCTATCCGGTCCTCACCTACTACCGGTCGCAGCACGACCGCGAATCGTGGCTGGCGGCGCTGACGGCGATCATCGATGCCAGCGCGCTCCTCCGATTCTGCGGCGCGGACGATGCACCCTGGCGGCAAACCGCCCAATGGCAGGCGCAGCTCACATTTGCCATGGCCCGGCACACGCTCATCGACCTGGCGCTCATCCTCAACACGCCGCCACAGACGGACTGCCCGGACCGGCTCGACGAGGATACATGGAAGCAGATGGCGGACGCGCTTACGGCAGCCGGAATCCCGCTTGAACCAGATTCGCGCAAGAGGCTGGCGGCGGCCCGGCGGCAATACGAGCCGTATGTGATTGCGCTGGCGGATCGGTTGATTCTCGCGCTGCCGCCCTGGTACGCGGAGCAGTCGGCGGCGGACAATTGGGAGACGAGCGCCTGGGAGAACGAGCATCACTTTTCCCAGGGCTCGGGAGCCGGTGGTCAGGGGTAGGAAACCGTGGATATTCGATGCGACGTCTTGGTGCTGGGCGGCAGCCTGGGCGGCGTGGCGGCGTCGCTGCGGGCGGGCGAGATGGGCGCGAGCGTCGTGCTGATCGAGGAGTCGGACTGGCTCGGGGGTCAGCTCACCGCGCAGGGCGTCTGCACGCCGGACGAGAATCGCTGGATCGAGACAGCCGGCGGCACCGCATCCTATCAGGCGTTTCGCGAGCGTACGCGGGAGTACTACCGAACAAGGTATCGGCTGTCGGAAGCGGGCAGGAGCCAGACGCATCTCAACGTTGGAAGCTGCTGGGTGAGCCGGATGGCGGTCGAGCCGATGGTCGCCCGTGAGATGTTCGCGGAGCTGCTGGGCGGGCTCTCCAACGTGGACGTGCGCCTGCGAAACCGGGTGGTCGAGGTCGAGAATCGCATCAACTCGGTGCACGCTGTTACCGTACAGGCCGCGGACGGGTCCATGCAGCGGTTCCTGCCGACCTTCGTGCTGGATGCGACGGAGCTCGGGGATCTGCTGCCGCTGGCCGGTGCCGAGCACGTGGTCGGAGCGGAGAGCCGCGATGAGACCGGGGAGCCGGATGCGCCGGACCGAGCGCGCGCCGACTGGATTCAGCCGTTCACGTTTCCCTTTGCGCTGGAGCTTCGGCCCGCCGGAGAGGACCACACCATTGTCCCGCCGCCGGATTACGAGGAGCTGAAGGCGCTTCAGCGGTACCACATCCTCGACGGCGCGATGCGCGGCATGTTCGGCGACCTGGGATGGTGGACCTACCGGCGCGTGATCGCGGCGGAGAACTTCGACGATCCCGCCTTTCCGTGCGACTTGTCGATGATTAACACCGCCTCGAACGACTTCCGGGGCGGAATCGTCCCGGCCGGCGACATGGATGTGGACTCGGATACGCTGAGCAGGGCGCGCCGCGCCTCTTTGGGTTATGTCTACTGGCTTCAGACGGAGTGCCCGCGGGCGGATGGAAGCGGACGACTGGGCTACCCGGAGCTCAAGCTTCGGGTGGATGTATTCGACACGCCCGACGGAATCGCGCCGCAGCCATATATTCGCGAATCGCGCCGGATCCGGGCGGTGAAGACGGTCGTCGAGCAGGAGATCGTCGCCGCGGATTCGTCCGGCAGGATCCATCAGGCGGGCCCGCGGGCGGCCTGCTTTCGCGATTCCGTCGGAATCGGTCACTACTGGCTCGACATCCACGACGGCGGAACGGACGAGCCCTGCCGGTTCCTGGAGACACGGCCGTTCCAGATTCCGCTCGGCGCGCTCGTGCCCGTCCGCATCGCGAATCTGATTCCCGCATGCAAGAACCTGGGCGTCACGCACCTGACGAACGGGGCGTACCGCCTCCATCCCATCGAGTGGAACGTGGGCGAGGCGGCAGGAGCGCTGGCAGCCTTCTGCGCGGCGCGAAATCTCACGCCGCGGTCCGTTCTCGCAGACGCATCGGCCATGCGGAGGTTTCAGCGCGGCCTGCTGGATTCGGGCGTGCCGCTGTTCTGGTGGACAGATTTGGGCCACGAAAACCCGGTCTTTCTTCCGGCGCAGGCGCTCGCCATAGAATCCGTCTGGCCAGGCGGCGGAGAGCTGGAGTTTGGCCCTGAGCTGATGGTCTCGAAGGGACTGGCCGAGCAGATCGGCCGGGCTGCCGGTGTTGATTCGCGCTGGATGTCCGGCCTGTCCCGGGCACGCGGAGTAGAGCGCCTTTACGCGGGCCTGTTTCCGCGCGGGTGGGGGCAATAGCGGAAGGCGCTCCGCCATTGCATATAGCGGGCGCTGGCGTGCTCTTCTCGGCTTCGCGCCTTCATGAATCGGGAACCTGAAGGCCATGCGGACCGTCGAATACTTGAGCTTGCGCATCGGAACAAGTCCCGGCCCCGTCCTATCGCGCCGCCTCACCACTCACACGTGTCCCACCTGTGCAATTTGCGCCGCGGAGACCTCCATGCCGCCGACCGCCGCGACTGAAACGGCTAAAAATGTCCTGCCTGTCTGCCGATACTATGGCGGGTCTGGTTCGTCGCTACCCGGCCGGCGCACACAATATCGCGCCGCCGAACTCCTTTCCGCCGCTCGCCGGGCCCGGCACGGCATCCCGGGTCCACGCTCGCCTCTCGAAGGTCCTGACCGCCCTGCCTTCGGATCGGACGCGCCGCCGCGCTCCGGTCCCGCGGCATCCAGAGGCGCGGCAAGGACCTATGATCAGCCTGCGGAGCGCGAGCGAGCGCGACAAAGTAGCCTTCCTGTTTCACCTCGGCCACGGCCACTATACGCAGTTCCTGAACTTTCAGGAGTGCATGCCGGAGAACTATCAGCCCCGCGCGGCCTGGGTTGCTCTCCACGGCGAGGGCTCCGGGGACCCTCTTGCGCGGATTCCTCTCCTCCCCGGCAGCCGCAGATATGCCCGCCACCAAATGTGGCACGCGAGGCGCGGGCTCGCGGAGAATCCGGGCTGCTCGACCATCTTCTGCGCGGCGGAGATCACCGCGCTCGCGGATCTGACGCCGAGCTATCGTTGTTTCCTCTATACCGATCTCACTCCGTCGCTGAAGAGAGAGCTTGCTCCGTGGTATGACCATCAGCTTCGCGGCAGCCCGATAATCCGGGCCATCAAAGAGAGCCGCAGACGACGCCTCTATCGATCCTGCCATGGCATATTCACGATGTCGGCCTGGGCGGCAAGGGGCTTTGCCTGCGACTACGGCGTGCCGGAGGAGAAGCTGCATGTCGTGCTCCCGGGCGCGAATCTCAACCTGTGGAAATATACGGATCGGTCCGTTCGCCCGACTCGCGGCCCGGCGCCCGTGCGCATCCTGATGGTGGGCGGCCAGTTTCGGCTGAAGGGGGGCGAGCTCCTGCTGAGATGGGCGGAGGAGACCCGCCTGCGCAACTGGGAGATGGACATCGTCACCTGGCCGTCCGAGCTGCCGGAGTGGGCTGGCGCGGCGCTCGCCCATCCGCGGGCGGGAGAACGGGTCTCCGGAGACCTGGCGCCCCGGCTGCCGGGCGTGCGCATTCACTGCGGCATGCAGGCCAATACGCCCGAGCTGATGAATCTCTACGAGCGGGCGGATATCTTCTGCCTGCCGACGCAGGCGGACGGCAGCAGCATCGCTTCTCTCGAAGCCATGGCGAGCGGGCTGCCGGTGCTGGTCGGCGCCGCGGGAGGAATCCCGGAGCTCATCGAGGACGGACGGACGGGGTGCCTGCTGGAGCGGGGCTGCTTCGAGGATCTCGCCTGCAAGCTGGATCGGTTCATAATGGATCGCGATCTGCGAATAACGATGGGCCGCCGCGCGCGCGCATCCTGCGAGGACTACTTCAACGTGACTCGCCAAATTCGAGAGATCATGCAGGTTATCGACGCATACCCGGCTGCAGCCGCATTGGCGGCATGATGAGCCGTGTTCAGTGAACCTCTTGAGGTATTTGCAGGAAAGAGGGAGATGTCAACCAGACCAGACGGCGTGGCGTTCATGTTCCACTACGGCCACGGCCACGCGACCCAGCTCGAGAACTTTCGCGAATGTGTTCCGCCGGAATATGCGGATCGAACTGCCTGGATATCGCTCCGTGGCGACTCTTCCGGCAGCCGGCTTGCCAGGCTGCCCTTCGTTCCTCCACGCAAGCGTTATGGCCTCCATTATGCATGGAACGGATATAACGGGCTTCGCCAGCGAAACGGGTGGAAGGCTCTGTTCATAGCGGGCGCCCCGCCGAGCTTCATTCCGCTCCTGCTGCGGCACCGTACGTTCGTTTATAACGACCTGACCCCGTCGCTCTGCGCCTCGCTTGCGCCCTGGTATCCCAAACCCGGAAGCCTTACGAGCTGGCGCGGCAGGCTTCGAAACCGCATGTATCATCTCGCGGAGGGCGTCTTCACCATGTCGCGGTGGGCGGCCGACGGACACATCAAAGACTTCGGCCTCGCCCCGGAGCGAGTGCGTGTCAGCCTGCCAGGGGCGAACCTGAAGCGATGGCGCTTCGTTGACCGCCGGGGCAGGTCGGACAACCGGCCGATCCGCATCCTGATGGTGGGCGGTCAGTTTCGGCTAAAGGGCGGCGAGCTCATCCTGAGATGGGCGGAGGAGACCCGCCTTCGCAACTGGGAGTTGGACATCGTCACCTGGCCGTCCGAGCTGCCGGAGTGGGTGCTGGAGTCGCTCGCCCATCCGGAGCCCTACAGCCGCGCCTCGGCGTCGCTGTCGCCGCGCCTCCCGAATGTTCGGGTACATTGCGGGATGTTCGCCAATACGCCCGAGCTCATGGCGCTCTTCGAGGAGGCCGACATCTTCTGCCTGCCGACGCAGGCGGACGGCAGCAGCATCGCCTCGCTCGAGGCAATGGCGTGCGGTCTCCCGGTCCTGGTTGGCGGCGTCGGAGGCATTCCGGAGCTCATCGAAGACGGCAAGACGGGATTCCTGATGAAGCGCTCCGACCAGATGGACATGAACGCAAAGCTGGAGCGGTTAATCTGCGACAGGGATCTCCGGTTGCAAATCGGCGAAAGCGCGCGCCAATCGTGCGAAGATTACTATAACGTGCCTCGCCAGCTCCGGGAGATCATGGATGTTATCGACGCGGACTCAAGGCCGCCGGGTGCGACCTGGACAGAGGACGAATCGCGGGCCCGCCGGTGAGTCGCATTCCCTGACCATACTCGTCGTTCGAGCGGCTTCACAGCGCGGATCGGGACAGGCATGACGGTGACCGAAAGGAACCTGGCCAGGAAGTCGGGGGATTCGGCGGGCGGCCGGCACAGCCGGCCGGCCGACCTGCGCGTAGGCTTCGTCATGTCGACCGAGGTTGGGCTCCGCACCCAGTTTCTGAACTGGAAGGCGTGCCTGACACCCGATCTCGGCATCGATCCCGAGTGGATTATCATCGACTGGTGGAAGCATGGCGGCCTCATAGAACGGCTGCCGCTCGTACCGGCTACCATCAAGGCACGCGTGCGCGCTGAGATTCAGCTTCGCGGCGGCCTCCGCACTGGGCCGTTCGATGCTCTGTTCGTCGCGCAGGAGCGAATGTTTCACGGAACGAACTCGGCGCTCTTTCGGCAGCCGTTCTTCATAACGGCCGATGTTACCGCCGAACAGCTTGCGGCATTCGGTTCCCTGTATAGCAAGGAGAGCTGGGGGCCCGTGGCGTGGGAACAGTACAAGCATCGCGAGAGACGGGAACGTTTGCGAAGGGCGAGAGCGCTGTTCCCCTGGTCGCAGTGGGCTGCCGAGAGCATGGTGACGGACTATGACGCGGATCCCTCGATGATTCACGTTATTCCGCCCGGCGTTGACATGGCGAAGTGGCGAATGGCGGATCGCATCGCGGATCGAAAAGGATCCGGGCCGGTCAACATACTGTTCGTAGGCGGCGACTTCATTCGGAAGGGCGGCGATCTCCTGCTCGACTGGGCGGCGAAGACGACGCGGAGGGATTGGCGGCTGCACATCGTCACGCGCGATTTTTTCGTACCGACCCACCCTGCCGTGCGTGTTTACAATCGATTGCAGCCGAACGAGCCGGCTCTCCTTGACCTGTACGCAAATGCGCACGTGTTCGCGCTCCCGACGAGGGGCGACTGCTATTCTCTGGCGGGAATCGAGGCGATGGCGGCGGGCCTCCCGGTGATTCTGTCGAAAACCGGAGGGACCGGCGACATTGTAAGAGACGATCAGACCGGCTTTCTCATCCCGCCGGGAGACGGGCCAGCGCTCGCCGAGAGGCTGGATTACCTTCTCGACAATCCGGACAGGCGGGCACTGATGGGATGCGCGGCACGGCAGGACGCCGAGGCCCGCTATGATGCGAAGAAAAACGTTCAAGCGATCGTGCAGCACATGCGGGACCATCTGGGCCGGTAGCGAGCCTCACTCCAGAGTTTGGCAGGAAGCCTTTTGCGGAGCGCCCGGAACGAGCGGCGGCTTTGAAGCGAGGGACAGGACGCAATGATCAAATCACACGCGGGCGGCATCGACCACCCGGGCAGCGCGGCTGGCGGCATCGGAGCCGGCGGTCGCGCTGCGATGGAACATATACCCATGACCCAACACCGCGCTGGCGGCCAACTCGATATTCTCTACGCAGGGTTCGTTCTCGGGCACGGCGGCGACGCGATTCAGATGGTGGAGCTGGCCGCCGAGATAGGCCGCCGGGGCCTGCAAACGAGAATCCTTGTCCCTGAGCTTCCCACAACGCTGGTGGTCGAAGAGCGCGCGAGATCCCTCGGCCTGGACCTCGTGCGAACACCGTGGATTCGCGCAGACGCTACCAGCTCGCGGCAGAACTTGATTCACCTGCTTCGGGCGTTTCGGGACAACCGCGCGAGCCTCTACCACCTGCACACGGGTGATGTCTGCCTGCCGCGCCTCGCGCTGCTGGCCATAGGCCTTCTCGATCTGAAGCCGGTCGTCGTGACGACTCACAGTCCGTATGCTACGATGGCTCTCCGGTCGGCGAGAGCGCGGCACTGGTCGCACGCTTCCCGCCATCAACTGGATCGCATCATCTGCCCGTCAGACCACAGCCGCCGCCTTCAGGTCGATTACGGAGTTCCTCCGGAGAAAGTGATGACGATTCGCAACAGCGTGGACCTGGAGCATTATGCGGGCGGCGACGCGGGGGCGGCGTACGAATCGCTCGGCATCGATCGTGGAAGGCGACTCATCCTCTTTACGTCCAGACTCGACGCCCAGAAGCGCCCTCGCGACGCCATACGGTCGTTTGCCTGCATCGCCGGCGACTTCCCCGACACCGATCTGGTGCTCGCGGGCTGCGGAGCCGAGGAGTCGCGGCTGAGGGAGTTGGCGGCTGCGGAGCGCCTTTCGGATCGGGTGCACTTTCCCGGATTTCAAAAGAACGTTCCCGATTGGCTGGCCGCTGCTTCCGCGTGGATATTCCCAACCGAGAGCGAGAACTTCAGCCTCTCGCTGCTGGAGGCGCTTGCGGCGGGCTGCCCAATCGTCAGTACGGAGTGCCAGGGCAACGACGAGGTTCTCGTGAACGAACGGAATGCTCTCACCTGTCAGGTAGGCGATGTGTCCGCAATGGCCGACGGACTGCGGCGCATCCTGTCGGACAGCGCGCTCGCCCGGCGGTTGAGCGCCGAAGCGCGAGAGACGGTGTCAACCTACTCCGTCTCGCACATGGTGGACCGGTATGCGCGCTGCTACAACGAATGTCTCGGCTACGCATCCCCACAGTAACGGGCTTATCCAGCACAAGGCGCCGAGTGCCCAGGTAATATGTGGCATGTCCACAAGCCTGCGCGACGGAAAGTAGTCGCACTGCCTGCCGACCGCGACGCGAAAGTCTGACAGCGCAGCAAAAGAGCGGGTATTCGCCGATCAATCCGGCCGAACCGCCCGAGATCGCGTTGATGCCGCGCCCTCTGATGGCATGAGACATAACTGGTGGTTTGACGCGGGTCGTCTCGCCCATTTCGTACGCCGGCCCCCGACAGCCCCCTCCCTCACCACCGTTCCCGTACCCGGACAACGAAATGCGCGGCACGCCCGCGCGCACGATTCGGGGAAGGAATTCGGCTCCGCGACGAAGAATTCGATTCCTCCATAGTTGCAAGTCTGCCAACTCGTGGAAAGACCAGCCTGGCGCACTCTCGATATCGTGCAATTGAAGCCAGCTTGGAATTAAGGCTGTCTTTCCGCGTACCTGGCCGGCACGGGTATGCGGAATTGGAGCGCGTCGGCCGTTCACCAGATGACGACTTGAATCCGGCTCCCTATGCCGGCCTTAATGCGGGGTTCCTCTCAATGGCCAACTTTCAAGCATTCCGACCGGGCAAGGCTGTAGTTGCCCTGTCTACGATACTCTGCCTCAGCCTGCCCGCGATCGCAATCGCGGAGAGTGTTCCGGGCGAGGTTCTTGTCAAGCTCCGCCCGGCGAGCGATTCCTATCGACGCGGGCTCCTGCGCGATCCCGTCGGCGACATGGCGGGCACGCTGCCCCGGCTCGGCATCGTGCGCATGAATATCCATGCAGGCATCAGGCTGGAGGACGCAATTGCCCGGCTTGCGGCCCGCCCGGATGTAGTTTTCGCCGAGCCGAACCACATTCTCCACGCGTTCGCGACGCCGAATGATCCGTCGTATGCAAGCCAGTACGGACCGCAAAAGATTCAGGCCAACCTCGCCTGGGACCTCTACAATCCCCAGGTACAGCGCGTCATCGCGATTGTCGATACAGGCGTGGATTACACGCATCCCGATCTTGTGAACGTGATGCTGCGCGACGCCGGCAACGCCGTCATCGGCTGGAACGTGATCACGGCGACCTCCAGCGCGCAGGACGACCACGGGCACGGAACGCACTGCGCGGGAATCGCGGCCGCGGAGATTAACAACTCGACGGGGATTGCGGGAATCGCGGGCTGGAATCCGAACGTCGCGAACTCCACCGGCTCGGTGAAGGTCATGCCGGTAAAGGTCCTGGACTCGACAGGGAGCGGCTCGGATGCCGGTGTCGCGACGGGTGTTACTTGGGCGACCGATCACGGCGCCAACATTATCAGCATGAGTCTGGGCGGACCCGACTATTCGGCCACGCTCGACGAGGCGGTGCAATACGCATGGTCGAAAGGTGTCATCGTGGTTGCGGCCGCTGGCAACTCGGGCGCGACGGCCTATTCGTATCCCGGCGCCTACAATAACGTTATCTCGGTGGCCGCGACCGACAGCACGGATACGCTTGCGTCGTTCTCGAATTTCGGAACCTGGGTCAAAGTCGCGGCGCCCGGCGTGAATATCTATTCGACACTGCCGACCTACGCGACCAGCAGCGGGTTTGGCATGAATTACGGTTATCTCTCCGGCACCTCGATGGCAACGCCGCACGTCGCCGGCGAAGCCGCGCTCCTGTGGGCCCACGCGCCCACGCTCTCCAATATACAGATTGGCTCGGCTATCCTCTCGATGGTCGATTCATACAATCCCATCAGCGGGCGCACGATCGCCGCGGGCGCGGGGAGAATCAACGCGTACAAGGCGCTTCAGGCAGTGAGCGCGCCTCCCGCGGCGCCTCCGGCTCCGGCGAATCTCACGGCGAGCGGCGGCAGCGCGCAAGTGACCCTCTCCTGGGCGGCAGCGGCCGGAGCCACCGGCTACAATCTCAAGCGCGCGACTACTACCGGAGGTCCGTACACATCCGTCGCCAACTGGCTGGGCGGCCCGGTCCTCAGCTGCACGGACACGGGTCTGACCAACGGCACGAAGTACTACTATGTCGTGACGGCGATGAACGTCGGAGGTGAGAGCGCAAACTCCAATGAAGCCTCGGCCACTCCCTCGGCTCCCGTCGGAGGCGCTTCGGCCACGTTCCTCAACCTCGACACCACCACCCGAGGAAGCTGGAAGGGAGTGTATGGAGCGGACGGCTACTCCATCGCCCAGCTCTCGGGCGGCACGAGCCTGCCTGCTTATGCGCAGTGGAGCCTCTCCGGCAACAGCGGCTGGACGTGGAGCGGCTCGACCACGGACGTGCGGGGACTGCAAAAGCCCGCCTCCGCGACCGACCGCCTGGGCGCCTGCTGGTACGGCGGCTCCTTCACGGCCACTCTGAACCTGACGGACGGGCTTGCGCATCAGGTGGCGCTCTATCTGGTGGACTGGGACACGACGACCCGCTCGGCGCAGATAGACGTGCTGGACGCCGCGACGAGCGCGGTGCTCAACAGCCAGACGGTGACGAGCTACAACGGGGGCAGGTGGCTGGTGTGGAGCGTCAAAGGGAACGTGAAGTTCCGCTTCACCAGCAAGACAGGCGCAAACGCCGTTCTTAGCGGAGTGTTCTTCGATACGAGTACAGCGCCACCGGCGCCGCCGCCGGCGCCAACCAGCCTGACCGCGACGGCAGGTGATTCGCAGATTGTTCTCAACTGGGCGGCGAGCGCTGGCGCGACCGGCTATACGGTGAAGAAGTCGACCACCACGGGCGGTCCGTACACCAGTGTAAAGTCCGGTCTGACCACCACCGGCTTTACGGACACGGGCCTGACCAACGGTACGACCTGCTACTACGTCGTCACTGCGTCGAACAGCGGAGGCGAGAGCGGCAATTCCAATGAAGCCTCGGCCACGCCGCTTGCTCCGCCCGCGGCGCCCACGGGTCTGACAGCTACGGCCGGCGATGCGCAGGTCTCGCTGTCGTGGACGGCCTCCACGGGAGCGACCAGCTACAACATCAAGCGCTCGACCACGACGGGTGGTCCGTATACAGTCGTGAAGTCCGGCGTGGCGACGACAAGCTATTCCGATACGGGCCTGACCAACGGAACGAAGTACTTCTACGTGGTGACGGCTTCCAATTCCGCTGGCGAGAGCGGCGTCTCGAACGAAGCGTCCGCCACACCGCTTCCTCCCCCGCCGGCCGCCCCGGCCAATCTCACCGCCGCGCCAGGCGATTCGCAGGTCCTGCTTAACTGGACGGCCAGCTCGGGCGCGACCAGCTATAACGTCAAGAGGTCCGCAACGGCGGGCGGTCCCTACTCGTCCGTCAAGTCGGGCGTGACCACGACCAGCTGCACGG